>Ga0222659_1000005_pt1 | contig 162427 bp, 143 predicted proteins | sample AntAcemetagen547_FD_179850 | JGI IMG/M metagenome (GOLD analysis project Ga0222659, IMG submission 179850) | Saline water microbial communities from Ace Lake, Antarctica - #547 | ecosystem: Environmental > Aquatic > Non-marine Saline and Alkaline > Saline | place: Antarctica: Ace Lake...
AGGTGTAACCTGTGTGTCGGGCCGCTCTGATATTGATTTTGGCATGTTGGGAATCCAGTATCTGTGGCCCTGAAATATAGTTTATCCCAAACGGGGAGTGTATGGGATCAGGTTGACACACAGGGGGTCTGCCTTGATGAGTAGCGTATCAGCGTCCGCGCCATCGTCCGGGAACATAGCCACCCCCAAGCTGGCGCTGACAAATACCTGACGCGAATGTATTTCAAAGGGCTTGTTCATCGTCGCCACAATTTTCTGCGCCACAAGGGCGGCGGCATCGGAAGACCCAATGTCCGGCAGAATGACGGCAAATTCGTCGCCACTCAGGCGCGCTACCGTATCGGACTGTCGCGTGCAGGCCAGAATGCGCTCTGCCGCCGTCACCAGCAGCACATCGCCACCGCTGTGGCCGAGGTTGTCGTTGACCGATTTGAAATCATCCAGATCGATAAATATTACCGCCAGGTGGTGATCGCGCCGCTTAGCTGCAACAATCTCCCGGTCGAGAAATGTATCAAACTGTTGGCGATTGGGAAGATCGGTCAAACTGTCACGCGTCGCTTGCCGTTCAATGGTACGGATGAATTCTTTGCGTTCAGTAATGTCCTGGATACCGCCAACCAGTTCCACGACTTTGCCATCCTGCATGACAGGATTACCCATAATCCGCAACCAGTGCGATCCGTCTTTGCGCACCAGGGACAACTCAATGTCAAATGCCTCGGCCGTCGCGAACGCGCCGCGTACGGCTTCGTGAAGTTGCCTCTGTGCTGGCAAGGACAGCATCGACATGACGTGATCGCGGGCGGCAAAGTCAAGCGGCTCTATCCCGACAATACTGGAAAACTCCTTACTGAAATGCACCAATTCAGCCTTTTCATCGAGTTTCCAGCCCGCCACTGCTGCCAGTTTGCCCGCCTCCTGTAGTAACTGTTCGTTAGCGCGAAGCTGCTGCCGATAGAAGCGCGCCTTAGCAAGCGCACGACGCCGCTGCTCCAGCCAAATCAGCCACCCTGCAGCCACTAGCAGGGCAATACCGCGAAGAAACCAGATGCCTATGGCAAGGCCTGAGAGTGGTGGATGTTTAACGGCGATCAGCCAGTTACCCGCGGCTACGGGAATCGGCAGCAGGACGGCTCCCGGCGCGGTAAACAGCTCCGGCGGACCATAAAACACATCGCCCCGACTGCCCTGGCCATCCACACCGCGCAACGCAATTTGCAGATCCTCGCGTTGCTCGCCAAGCCCGGCCGCTGCAAGCACTTTTCTTGCGTCCATAGTGACCGATACGATGCCCCAGAACCTGCTCGTACCCTCTTCCTCGCTGACATACACTGGCAGCAGACCTATCAGCGCAAGGCCACCCTGTACCAGCTCCACAGGACCCGCCAACACCGCCGCACCACCGTCGCGCGCGCGCAGCACGGCAGCGCGCTGTGACGGTATCTCGAGATAATCAATGCCCAGAGCGTCCTGATTGCCTTCTAGCGGATAGACCATACTGACGACCATGTCAGGCGCTGCGGCGATATTGATCAGGAAACCCTGTCGGCCAAAGATGGACTTGGCAAAGGCATCGAACTCCGCCTGCGTCACATCGGGATTGGACGCGATATAAGCAGCCAGCCCCTCCACTACAGCAAGATGTGACCCCAATCGCCCCATCAACCGCAGTGCAACGACATTGAGTTCGCTAGCGACATCGAGCTCTGCCCGCTGCCGCTCATTCTCTACATACGCCTGTTCAAGTGCGAGCTGCAGAGGAAATACGGAGACAAAGACCAGCAGGCAGGGCCACACGGAAAGTCGGTTGCGCACTATCAGGAATAACGCAGAAGCGACAAGCACAGCTGTAAGAACAAAATAGAGCGGCGCGTTACTTAACATGTCTCTCCCTATCCCATTTGACGGCATTCTGAATACAGACCGCTACGAAGTGCGGTTCCAGCCCGTAGCCTTTAGTCTACGTATAGGCACCAATCGACTCGAATCATAAGTGAAGAAAAGTGCAGGTTTAGTGCGACCCGGTTGGCAGGTTCGCAGCCAAACTCACTTAGACACTGCTCTGGTCGGAGCGGCATTTGTTCTATTTGCTCGCTTTACGCCTCTGTCATTGCCTTTAGCGCAAGCAAAAGCCACGCCCATTAGGTCGCTCTTAGCAATGCCCGGGCAAGCAGTCTCGAATCGCGTATTTTTGTAATACATTTGTTGACTTTCGTATTACATTTTCTATACTGACCCCAAATCGATACATTATGTGGTTATAGCAGGAATACCTCGATATATCCGAGGACACTAACCCGGACCCTCTACTGACCCGGACCCTCTAAACGGACAGTCAGACCTGAAGCAACGGGGCCAATACAAAAACGTCAGGGACATGAGGAGCAACCCAATGAAAACAGGAGAAACGCTGCAAGGTAGCGCCAACCTGGCGTTTGACGCGGTAGACGCGGTGACAAACATCGTCGAAGGCATGTACCGCAATATCGCAGCCACACCCTTACCTCTGGGCAAAGAGCCGGAAGGCCGCGCACGTGGCATTGCTGGCCTGGTCTATGAGTCAGTGCGGAGAGTCAATCGGGTAACGCGCGGCACGGTCGACTGGACACTGTCGCGCCTGGCGCCAACCCTCGACCGTACGCTGCTGCCTGGCCCGCACCGCGAAGCGGCAATCTCAGCCTTAAACGGCGTATGCGGAGACCACTTGGCGCGCAGTGGCAACACACTGGCAATTCCGATGCGACTGCGTGTGCTGTTGCCGCGCGCGGCACAGCCGGAAGCAATCTATTTTCCGAAGACTGTTACAGACACGCAATCTGCCGAGAAGCCCGTACCTTTTGAATCGCTGTTTGAAACGCAAAAACGTGCTGTGGAAATTTACCCACAACCCAAAGCACTGGAGGAGAATGACTTCGTTGCCGGCAGCCGCCTACTGATACTAATACACGGCCTGAGCATGAACGATCTCGAGTGGACCTCGCATCAACACAACCATGGTGAGGCGCTGGCAAAAGACAGTGGCTACACGCCGATCTACGCACTCTATAACTCAGGTCTTAATATCTCAACAAATGGGCGCGAGCTCTGCAGCCAACTGACAGGTTTACTAAGGACATGGCCGGTGACTGTGGACTCCATTACGTTCATCGGTTTTAGCATGGGCGGCCTCCTCACCCGCAGTGCTATGCAAATTGCCAAGGAAGATGGTCACGCCTGGCTGGACAAGGTCGACAAGGCAGCTTACATCGGGACGCCACATCATGGCGCCATCATGGAACGTGGTGGGTATTGGTTGCAGAAGAGTCTGACTTATAGCCCCTATACTGCGCCACTTTCGGCACTCGCGCGAATTCGAAGTGCCGGCATTACCGACTTGCGCCACGGCAATGTGAGCGACGATGACTGGCAGCACCACGACAAACATCATGACCATACAGACCGCCGCCGGCCCACGCCACTGGCAGACGGCATAGAGCACTATGCGATGGGTGCCACTTTATCCAAACGCTCCGGCGAGCGCATAGGAAGATTGCTGGGCGATGGCCTCGTGCACCCCTCCAGCGCAACCGGCAGACACAATCACCAGGGTTTTAATCTGCGCTTTCCTGAGGGTCATACCAGAATAGTCTACGACCTCGGACACCTGGCAATGCTGCACGACTCACGCGTGCTGGATCAACTGGTGCAGTGGCTGGGCCGTGCAGACTAGACATTTAGGTGGCGCTATAGCAAGGGACAGTATATCGGGAATATCGTGGCAAGCATCAATGCAGTGTCGACCGTAACGGCGTATTTAAATACGTCGCTTCCAACGACACGCATGGTATTGTGCTCATAAAAACAGGAGTCCCACCATGTCCATCGACTGCCGTACCCGACGTCATTGTGACAGGAAACCTCTGGACCGGGACGAAGTCATCGACTCGCTTATCCCACACGCGCTGTCTCGCAATGCCGAACTCACCGCCCGCGGCCTGCTCTACAAAAAGCTGCCGCCTCTCACATTGATGATCGACGGCCGCAGCGTCACCTTGCGCGAACGGCGCGGCGCTCTCCGCATCGAGGCAGGCGATGCCTCCGACAGCGCTGCGGTAAGCCTCGATAGCGATGCGCTGTCGGACCTCGTTCAGGACTGGGCGACGACTATGGGATTGGCAATGAGTTCGCGCGTCCAAATGACCCAGGGCAGCTTCGAGCACTGGATTGGCTGGGAACCTGTTTTCCGTGCGCTCTTCGATGGCAGACCCGTCCATGAAGCGGGCGCCATCACCGTCACTGATCGGGAAGGCAGAGACCTCGACCTCAGTCGTAGCTTCGAACTCGATGACGACCCCGATGAGATCTCACACTTTCTTGACGAGGCAGGATTTCTCCATCTGCGCAGCGTCTTTTCAGAGGACGAGATGGCCGCCGTGTCCGCTGACCTCGATGCCGCACTGGCGCGTGCGCGCCCCGACGATGGCGCGTCGTGGTGGGCAGGAGATTCGACGGGCGCGCAGCAGGCCGTGCGCGTACTGTTCTTTGATGAACAATCTGCTGCATTGTCGGCACTGCTCAAGGACGGCCGCCTGGGGTGGCTGTCCAAGGTAGCCGGTGACAATTTTTCCGGCTGCACCGAGGGATCGGGCTGGCTGGGCGCCGAGGGCCTCATCAAACCACTCGATATCAAGACCGGCCTCTCAGACCTCCCCTGGCACAAGGACTGCGGTCAGGGGCGTCACTCCTACTGCTGCAACAGTCTCACAGTCGGAATCTCTGTCACCGGCGCAAATGAGCACAGCGGTGCACTCGGAGTGGTTCCAGGCTCCCATCGCGCCAATGTGCAGAGCGCAGGCAAAGACGACAGTCTCGACTTGCCCGCGATCAAGCTAGTTACACAAATCGGAGACCTGACGGTCCATTGCAGTGATACGCTCCACCGCGCCTACCCGCCGATCGAGCGTCCGCGGAAGGTGATCTACACCGGCTTTCGGCAGGCTCTTATGGAGGGAGACATAATCGAGGAGGTGTCGGTCGAAAAACAACGAGCGGCGCGAGCACAGCTGACCAACGTACAGGAGCGTATAGCCGGCGCGGGGGTCAAGACCCAGGCAACCGAGTGTCTCAAATAATCACCGCACGCTGAAAAGCAGGTCGCGCCACGGCACGCTCCAGATAAGCGCGCAATCGGGGAGTATCATCTGTTACATAGCCTAAATAGTCCGCGATCATCATCCCGAAGACGAGCATAATATCCGCTGCGCTGAAGTTGTCACCGAGTATCCATTGCTGACTATCCAATGCCTGCTCGACCGCGCCCACAATCTCCGGCGCGATTTCCCGACCGCGCTCAACCAACGCCGGAATACGTCTGTCTTGTGGCATTGGACCGCTGTGCGCAGCGATCTCACCCATGATCACCGTCAGCGGATTCTCGCCATAATCCAGCCACTGAATAGCGAGCGCTCCCGCCTGTGTATCGCGCGGCGGCATGAGTCGGCCCCCACCGTACTTCGCATCGAGATACTGCAATATCGCGCTCGTCTCCCAGAGTACAAAACCGTCATCCTCGATAGCGGGCACCTTGCCCAGCGGATTGATCGCCAGATATTCAGGGCGCTTCATCGCGTCGCTGAACATCTCCACGGTCTGCAGTCGATACTCGAGCCCAATCTCCTCACAGAACCAGACTACGCGCGTGGAGCGCGACATGGGGGAGTGGTGAATGGTTATCATAGTTGATAGTGTTCCTGATGATATTTAGCCCTAATGTTATTAAGGCTTGTGCTGGGCTACAGTGGCAAGATGTTAACTAATCCCGAGAGAAAAGGCACTTATCCTGAATCTTCGGGCATCCCATCGGCGCAAAAGATGCGCTAAAAACCCACATAAAGCGTACCTGTACCTATAGAATGCTGCGTCTTCCCCTGGATCGTACATCATGCCTGACAACCAAAACTCAACTGGCACACCCTCCCCTCACACAGCCCGCCGATGGTTACTGCTGCTAGCCGTGTGCCTGGTGGTTGTCGCTGTACTGGGCGGACTCAAGTACGTGCAGGTCTCAAAAGCGATCGCATTCGGCAAATCCTTCCCCGAGCGTTCAGAGACCGTCACCAGCATAATTGCCACTCCGGTGGGCTGGCAGCAGCACTATCGCACCATTGGCGAAGTACACGCCACCCGATACGTCGAGCTGCGCACAGAGGTCGACGGCAAGATATCGGAGATCGGTTTTGTTGGCGGCAGCCCTGTCGTAACAGGACAGTCCCTGCTGGTACTGGACAGCACCGAAGAACGAGCTCAGTTGCAAGCGACCCGCGCCCAGTTAAAGCTTGCCCAGCTGCAGCTAGAGCGCGTCGGGGAACTGCGTGCCAAACAGCTGGCCAGTCAGAATGAGTATGACAGCGCGCAAGCGGACAAAGACATACTGGCCGCGAATGTTGCGGCGCTGTTGGCCAGAATCGAGAAAAAGTCCCTGCTTGCACCGTTTGGTGCACAAACTGGCCTGCATACATTCCAGGTCGGACAATATCTCCCTGCCAATGCGGTTATTACCGAGCTTACCGGTGGCGAGGATGAATTGTGGGTCGACTTCAATCTGCCGCAAGGAAAAAACGCGCTATCTATCGGTGATCCGCTGCAGATCTCCAGCCGCAGCTTCAGTGCGGGCCAGCTCACGGCGACCGTGATTGCCGCAGCCGCAAGCCTCAATTTGCAGTCTCGCAGCCGCCCCTACCGCGCGTTGTTAACTAACCCACCGGAGGCGATCCGGCCAGGATCAGTGGTTGATGTGGAGGTGGTCACTGGCAGCATCGAGGGCGTATTTCGACTTCCAGCAACTGCGGTCAGGCGCAACAGTTTCGGGGCGTTTGTCTACGTGCTGGAACAGGCCGAGCAGGGTGCGATAGCCGAATTTCGGGCCGTCCGTAGGCAAGTCACGGTAGGGCCCGGGGATGGTCAAGATATCGTCATTACCAGTGGGCTAGAGCCGGGCGAAAGAGTTGCCGCTATCGGGGCCTTCAAGCTGCTTGACGGCCTCTTGACTCACGTCGCCGAAAGTGAGCCGAATGCGAGTGCTGGGAGCTCCCCGAGTGAACCGGGAGAATCTGCAGCAGAGTCTGGACAATGAAAGCATTAATGGGTAACCCCAATATATTTGATGTCTTCGTAACGCGTCCATTGCTGGCTGTGGTTATCTCTTTTACGCTGGTGATCTTGGGAGTACGCGCGGCGATAAACATGCCAGTGCTTGAGTTTCCAGAGATCGAACTCTCCTCTCTGGTCATTACTACACCTTATGTCGGTGCCTCTGCAGAAACAGTACAGGGCTTTGTCACAGACCCGATTGAGCGCGCTGTCGCCTCCGTTCCCGGCATCGACTACGTGGATTCCAGCACCACAGCCGGTACGAGTGTCGTGACCGCCTGGTTGAAACTGAACGAATCCAGCACGCTGGCACTGGCTGAGCTGAATACCCGACTCAGCCAGATTCGCTTCGAACTTCCCGCGGGCGCGGAAGATCCGGCAGTCGATGTTGAACGCGCCGATGCCAGCAACGCAATATTCTATCTGGATGTACACATGGGCGGCCGCTCGCGAGCGGAAACTACCGACTACCTGACACGATACGTCGTGCCGATCATATCCTCCATTCCTGGCATTCAGAGCGTCCCTCTGCCGGGCGGGGCCGCTCCCGCCATGCGTGTGTGGTTAGACCCATTGCGCATGAACTATTTCAATGTGAGCGCGCAGGAGGTCCGCCAGGCACTCACCAGCAACAATGTTATCGCACCCATTGGCCGCATAGAAAACCAGCAGCTGCGTATCGATCTGCAAACCAGTGCCACCCTGAAAACCAAGGAAGACTTTGAGCAACTGGTTATCGCCAACGTCGATAATGCCATTGTTCGGATCAGCGATGTGGCGCGGCTGGAACTGGGCGAAGTCGAATCCAACCAGATAGCACGCCGCAGCCAACGCGACACCGTCTACCTTGCCGTTTATGGCCTGCCCGGCTCGAATGAGTTGGACATTGGCAACCGGCTTTACAAGGTTCTGGATGACATCAACGGCAACTTGCCTGACGGCATGCTGATTGAAATTGGCTACGACGGCACTCTTTACATGCGCGATGCGCTCAAAGAGATTTTTATCACGCTGGCGGAAACAGTTTTGCTGGTGGGGATTGTGGTCCTGCTGTTTATGGGTTCCGTTCGAAGTGCGCTAGTACCGCTGATTACCATTCCCATTTCACTACTGGGCGCCATGTCGGTCATGATGTTGATGGGGTTTTCATTTAATTTGCTGACAGTACTCGCCATCGTATTATCGGTGGGCCTGGTAGTCGACGATGCCATTGTGGTGGTAGAAAACGTCGCCCGATTTATGCGCGAGGGGATGAGCAGGCGCCAGGCAGCACTGGCCAGTTCGCGGCAGTTGCTCACACCTATCATCGGCATGACAGTGACTCTCGCTGCAGTGTATGTTCCCATCGGTTTTCTCTCTGGTTTAACCGGAGTATTGATCAGGGAGTTCGCCTTCACTCTGGCAGTTGCCGTTCTCATCAGTGGCCTTGTCGCCTTGACCCTGTCGCCCATTATGAGCGCCTATGTCAGCCCGCCTCGAGGCCGGGAGGGCAAGATGACGCTCTGGGTTAATGCACGTTTCGATGCACTGCGCGGGCGCTATGAATCAGCGCTGGAGAGCAGCCTGCGCTGGACACCCCAGCTTCTGGGCTTCGGCCTCTTCTTTTCCCTGTTGTCAATACCGTTCATGATGATGTCGCAGCAGGAGCTCGCGCCTATTGAAGACGAGAGCTCAATCTTCGTCATCTCAGCCGCGCCTCCCGAAGCATCATTGGCCTATACCCACAAACACATGCGGGATGTCGTTAGCGTAATGAATGGACTCGATTACGCCACGGATATGTGGCAAGTCCTCAATCCCAGTGGCGCCTTTGGTGGCCAGGACTTCGTCGACCCGGGCGAGCGCGATATGACACCAATGGATATGCTGCCCTCTACATTCGGTAAACTGTCGCGAGTTCCCGGGCTGCAGGCGTTTCCCAACTTGTTCCCCTCTCTGCCCAGTGCCGGGCAATTTTCTGTGGAATTGGTCGTTACAGCCCCAGCATCCGCCGAGGACATGCTGCCCTATGCTGAGCAATTGTTGCAGGCGGCCTATGCGTCTGGTCTCTTTTTGTTTGCCGACACCAACCTGAAAATTGATTTTCCACAGGCTCATTTTGAACTTGACCGCAACCGCATCGCCGACCTCGGGATGACGGTCGAAGATGTAAGCCAGCAGTTGTCGACTTATCTTTCGGGTAACTACGTGAATCGTTTTGATCTCGACGGCAGAGCCTATCGCGTAATCCCGATGCTGGAAGACGCAGAGCGGCTGGATGTGAATTCAGTGCAGCAGATTCAGCTGCAGACCCCTTCCGGCGCTATGGTGCCCTTCTCCTCACTGGCTACTCTGGAGGAGACCGTTGGGCCCCGTGTGTTGACCAAGTTTCAACAGCGTAACTCGTTTACTATTTTCGGCGGCATGATCCCCGTGTTTACCAAGGAGCAGGGACTGAAAGCCATAGAAGATGCTGCCGCCGACATCTTGCCCGATGGCTATCTCGTCGATTACGCCGGCGAATCGCGGCAAATTCGTGAGGAGGGAAATACCTTGATGGGGGCGCTGGGCTTTGCGTTAGCGTTTGTTTTTCTGGTGCTTGTGGTGCTGTTCAACAGCCTGCGGGATCCTCTGGTAGTCTTGCTGGGCTGCGTACCGCTGGCCTTGTCCGGCGCACTGATGTTCACCTTCCTGGGTTGGACCACGGTCAATATATACTCACAAATAGGCTTTATCACATTGGTCGGCCTGGTCGCCAAGAACGGTATTTTGATCGTTGAGTTTGCCAATCGCCTGCAGCAGGAAGGACGGAGCAAGCTAGACGCTATCACGCATGGTGCGAGTGTAAGATTACGCCCTGTGCTGATGACAACGGGTGCCACGGTTGTCGGTCATTTCCCTCTGGTGCTGGTGACAGGCGCCGGTGCGGAGGCCAGAAACAGTATTGGCATCATACTCGTCGCGGGGATGCTCATTGGCACCTTGTTCACGCTGTTTATCCTGCCCAGTGTTTACCTGTTGCTCGCCTCTGAACATACGCAAGACGAGACCGACGAACTCGGGCAGACTCTGGAACAGGGCACATGAACCCTCCTCAAAACACATGCCGTGTCAGGGTCATGTCACTTGCGCTGAGCCTCAGCCAGCGCAGCGACTTGATTAACTGTATCTGCAAACTATGTAATTACAGACTACGCTATCGCACCGGCCTCTTTCAGCGCTGCGATATCATCATCTGCAAAGCCCAGTTCCGACAGAATCTCCGCGGTATGCGCACCTAGCGCCGCACTGGGAAAACCGCAACCCGATGGCGTCTTGCTGAAATTGACCGGATTGCGCGGCTCTACCATGGGGCCGGCGACGGGATGTTCGCTTTCGACAAACAGGCCGTTGACCTGCATTTGCGGATCGCCTGGCAGATCACGCAGCATGTTGGCTCTGGCGCAGGGCACGTCCGCTGCCTCCAGTTTTGCCAGGGTCTCGTCCATATCCAACTGCAGGCCCCGCTCGAATATCTGACTGGTCACGGCATCGAGCATGTCCTCGTTTGCCATGCGATCCATCACAGTCGACAGGCGCGGGTCGCTGGAATCTACGCCGAAGGCGGCACACCAGCCGTGAAAATCGCTATCGGAGACAGGCGCGGCCTGCGCGTAGCCATTTCGAAATTTGATCAACCGGGAGTTCTTGGAGATCTGTATACCGGGTGTCGCAGTTTCGGATTTGAACTGCGCCGTGCCCGCGAGGTCCAGCCACAAGAAGCTCGCCACGACGTCCACCATCGAAATCTGCACATGTTGCCCACCCGCACCGCGCTCGCGTGCGAGCAGCGCAGCGGTGATTGCCTGGCTCACCTGCATCGCCGTAAGCTTGTCGGCGAACAATTGTTGATATTGTGCGGGCTCGTCGGTCTCGGCACTTTTCTGACTCATGGCTACGCCGGCAAAAGCCTGTACGACATTGTCATATGCCGCTTTCGCGGCCATCGGCCCTTCACGACCAAACCCGGAAACCGTTACATAAATGACCTGCGGATTAATCGCTGACAGCGTGGCGTAGTCTGCTTGCAGTCGTTCGGGAACTCCGGGCCGAAAGTTGTGGATGACCACATCCGCTTCTTTCACCAGACGATGCAGTATCGCCACCCCGGCTTCAGACTTTAGATTGAGTGCGATGCTGCGTTTGCCGCGATTCACTCCCTGGTAAATGGTAGTGACGCCGTTGCAACTGGCTCCGACATAGCGCGTCAGGTCGCCGATACCCGGCGCCTCCACCTTGATGACTTCAGCGCCCTGGTCAGCCAATGCGCCCGCTGCCAGCGGCGCTGCGATCATCGTACCAATATCCAGTATTCTGATACCCCGCAATGGGCCAGCCGGCGAATGCTCGTCGTGCTCGCTCATAACGGGCTCCCTCCAGCGTTCACTCTTTGTGGCAGCCTGACAGTCGCTTTACCCGGCGTAGTCACCCCTATCTGGTCGTTATCCAAAAAGATATCCAGGTCGACCAGTGCCTTGCTGTCTTGAAGACGTTTTTCTGTCACTTTCGCATGCGCACGAACGACCGCGCCGTTGCTATTCATACCGCGCATCTGAAAACTGAGTTTTTCTACCCAACCGCTGCGCCCAGCCCAATCTGTGAGCAGACGTCCCAGCATGCCGGTGGTCCAGCCCGTGTTGTAGAAAATTCCAGACATGCCGCTCTCCTGCGCGAATGCCGTATCGTGATGCACCAGGTTCCAGTCCTGCGAACCGCTGACCTGCAGTACCATCGCAGTCGCGTCTAGCTCTACGCTGAAACCGGGCAATTCATCACCAATAGCGACATCCTCCCAATACCGTTCTGCGCCGTAATCCATAGGTTGATCCATAGGTTGATCCACAGGTTGATCCACAGGTTGATCCATAGTGTAATCGCTAGTGTTCATACTGTTCCTCCCTCGCTTCCTGCCGCGCCTTCACGCTCTGCATCTTTCGCTACTTGCTCAGGTGAGCGGTGCACTAGCATCGTATTGCGCCATGTGGCGACAATCGTATCGTGTTGATTCATAAACGCAGTCTCGACCACAATCCAGATTGCGTGCGGGTCGAGGCGGATAGGCTTTTTGAAGACATCGGCAACTCGCAGCTCAAGGCGCAACAGGTCGCCCACCCGTATTGGCTCCAGAAACGCCCATTGCACTTCCATATTGATCCCGCGATCCCCGGGAGTGGGCACGCCGAACGTGAACAACGGGGCGTCCGACTCAATGCCGGGCAGTTCCATGGGCGGCCAGGGTCCGCTAGCGGCAAAATAAGTTGGCAGCATTGATGGCGGTGAGATTACAGCCCCGTAAGGACCGGCTGCCGCGATTTCGGGATCAAGGAACGCGGGGTTCAAGTCGCCAACCATGTGACAATGACGGCGAATGGGATCGTACTCGACTGGATAGCGCCCGGCGGCTTCACTGATGAGTTTGCCGACCCACTCTGCCCGGACAGCCTCGATATCGTAGTCGAGAACATTAATATTGCTCATGGCCTGAACATCTCCCTAGAGTAATTACGCAGTGCGCGAGGGTACTCGAGTTTCGATGGTATGTAGCGATGACTGCCTGCCAGGTCACTACTTTTCTGCCATGGAGTTCAAAAAGATAGTGGTACAGCAAGGGATTGCGCTGCGGACGCGCAATAACCGGTAGGTATTCTTAAGGTTGCTCGGACCCAACGGTGTTGCGCTGCGGGTATATCTCGATAGTCAGCTGGTGGAGAGCTGAATTGAAACTCTCCGTCGGGTGCTCTATGCAGTAGTCTTGTAACCATACCATCAGAATTTTACTGTTTTTCCTGCCGCCGATATCGTAGGTATCAAACGCCAGCCTGTTAATGCCAGTCAGGTAACCCATTAGATACAGCGAGAAACCATAAAGCGTGCGCCAATCGTCGTCCCTTTTGGCGCTTATCACTGCCTGATTAAGTGCTACGCAGCTCTCTAGATTGTCAAAGGTTCGCACGCTGTAATGCTTGTTCGTATCGGCTCCGCGCGCCGCTCCCGTTGTCAGCAATAGCGACACGGCCAGAACGACGCCGACTACTCGAATCAAAATCGCCATCTTCATCATGTCCTAACCGCCATGACGGTGCCTGCCCAACTGCGCCTCAAGCTTCAGCTTCATCGGCAGCACCCACTGCTCCTTTAATTGCGACGATAACAGGCCAGCGTCTTCAAGGTCGTCACAGAGCTTCATCTGGTGGGCGAGATCAAACATATCGAACTGGCGACAGATCCGCGCCTGCTCATTGAGGGTGAGAAATGAGATGCCGGGGGATTCAAAATAGGAACCGTCGGCTCGCGCACCAGGGCCGCGATTCATCCAGTGCGTAATCAGCTGATTGTGCGCCCCTGTGAATACGCCCATGTACGGAAACGTCCACCCTTCCCAACCGACTTTCATATCGCGCCCGTAGTGGGTCGCCTTGATCTCATCAATGCCATTAGCGGTGACATCCATCACGCCGGCATACTGACAGGTGTAGATACAGTCCTGCGCATAGATCTCATCTACAAAAAAAATCCAGTCGTCACTGCGAGATGCTTCATCGTGAGCCGCTATCAGCTTATCTGCCGTGGCTCGCAGGACCGCTTCCGTTAATGTTTGCACCGTGTGCCTCCAATCAATAGGTGTCTGTAAACCGGTATCGAATACCGACGCTACAGATAGGCCTGCACCAGTTCTTCAACGGTCGCGCGTACATTATCACGGCTATATCCTAACTCGCCATTATCGGGCTCATAATCAATCACAGCATTGCGACCGGCATACAGAATGATATCGGGAAACAGCGGATGTTCCTCGGTGCTCACTTCCAGTTCTGCAGGATTGCCGACTGCTGCGAAGTACATCTCCAAATAGTCCTTCCAACTCAGGTTCTCGTCACCGACCAGGTAGGCCTTGCCACCTACCCCGCGTTCCAGTGCGCCGACAATGGCCTCGGACATGGATTTGCTGGAGATGTGGTTGACCCCGCCGGCAGGCGCTACCAGCGGCATGCCCTCCAGTCGCCCGGCGGCATACTGCACCAGCACCTCCAAATGCGCCAACGCCAGTCCCGTCACATGGCCCAGAATAAACGGTGCGTTCAGGCTACACACGTTAAAAGATTCGCTGTTGAGCGCGCGCAGGCCTTCATCCGCAAGAAAACGTGAGCGCACGTAGGCGTTGTCATCGATTCTTTCAGGTACCACTTGCGGGTAGTAAGTACCAATGTAAACGGCGCGCGCAATACCCGCCTCTTTTGCTCGGCTGAAAAAACGCGGAATCGCCCGCGTATTAACCCGCTCGAAAAAGGCCGCGCCATCTTCGCCGGGCGGGAGTTGCCGTATGTCAGCACCGGCGGCGAACACCAGTTGCTCAAAGCCACGTAAGGACTCAGCAGGCAGGCTGTCGTCGGCATAGTCACCAGCCAGATGCTCAAAATCGCTTAAACACGGCAGCCTCGGTGCCGAACGCGATTGCAATGTTACCGTGTGCCCGGCATCGCGTAACTGCAGCGCCGCGTGAGCACCCGTAAGGCCTGTTCCACCGACCACCAAAATATCTGCCACAATAATTTCCCTAGGGACGCATGAACTGTCCGCCGTCAACGTTGAGGATGTGCCCGGTAATCCAACTCGCTTCATCCGACAATAAAAACAATGCCGCTTCAGCCATATCAGCGGGCGTACCGAGTCGCTTGATGGGCATACTCTTGATCATTTCCTTGGCGTAGTCGCCCGCCGTCTTGGCCAGTGCACCGGTGTCTGTGGGGCCGGGCGCAATGGCATTCACGCGAATCTTACGCCAGCCCAATTCATTGGCGATGCTCTGGGTAATGCCGTTCACCGCCAGTTTGGCAACACCGTAAAACCCGGTGCTCATCCACGCCGCCGTAGAAGACTGATTGATAATCGCCCCGCCACCACCAGCGGTCATAAAATCCACCACAGCGCGCGTCATAATGACGCAACCATGAGCGTTTATGCGCATGAACTTTTCCAGATAGTCCATCTCTACATTCATGTAGCCTTCGATTCGCATGTCACCGAAGATGGCCGCATTATTGATCAGGTAATTGATCGCGCCAAATTTGTCCATGGTGGCCTGCGCGCACGCTTTGGCCGAGGCCTCGGACCCAACATCGGTTTTTACAAACAGCGCGCTGCCGCCGCGGGCATTGATCGCCTCTGCAACACGCTGCCCGCCTTCTTCATTGAGTTCCGCGATCACCACGTTCATACCGCGCTCGGCACACGCCGTGGCGTAGCCCTCGCCGATACCGCCACCAGCACCGGTGATGATAATTGTCTTGTCGCTAAAATCCATGCGCATCTCCTCGTTAGAATATTGATTTAGAAGTGGGTGTGTTGGGGCGAATTTCCAGCAGGTCTATGGCCACCCCACGCGGTTGCGACAGAGCGTACCGCACAGCCTCGCCTACGTGACTGACGTCCATCCCTGTATCCATATGCGTACCAGCCTCCTTCCAGGCGGCAAGCGCGGACTCAAACGCAGCCTTGTCCCAACCGTCGGCAAAATTGGTCCATGCACCGCCAGGACGAATGCAGGTGACACCAATACCATCAGCCTGAAGTTCCAGCCTTAAGTCGCGCGTGAAGCGCTCTACTGCCGCCTTGGTGGAGGCGTAGATCGACAGATGGCTAATCTCGTCGTAATGCCAGGCGCTGGCCGAGGAAATATTGACAATGCGAGGATTCTCTGCGCCGCGCAATAACGGAATAGCGGCCTGAGAACAAAACACCGTACCCAGGAAATTGGTCTGCACCTGCTGCATCACCTCGTCTTCCACGAGGTGCTCAATCGCGTTGGGCGTGGCCATGCCGGCGTTGTTAATAAGACCGTCTACGCGGCCAAAATGCGTATTAATAGCTGCAAAAGCCGCGATGACCTGTGACCGCACACCGACATCTGCGGCGAAACCCATAGCGTGCTCGGCACCGATCGTTTCGACGGCCTTATCCAGCCCAGCCTGACTGCGACTGAGCAGTCCCACCCGCGCGCCGCTCGCAACCAGAGTCTTGGCAATGGCCAGCCCAAACCCCTTGGAGGCACCCGTAACGATATAGACCTTACCTGCCAACGCCACACTCATACGCCTATCGCAATTGTTTTGGTTTCCAGATATTCCTCAAAACCCTCGCGACCCATTTCGCGTCCAATGCCACTTTGCTTGTAGCCACCGAACGGGGCGTCGGCACCGTAAAAATTACCACCGTTCACGTTGACCGTACCGCTGCGAATGCGGCGGGCAACGGACAATGCACGCGCTTCGCTGGCAGACCATACGCCGCCGGACAGGCCGAAGTCGGAATCATTGGCAATACGCACCGCTTCGTCTTCGTCGTCGTAAGCGATGACCGCGAGCACGGGCCCAAAGATCTCCTCACGGGCAATGGTCATATCATTGGTGACATCCATAAACACCGTGGGCTCAACGTAATAACCCTTCTGAAGGTGCGCCGGCACCCCACCACCCAACAACAGGCGCGCACCCTCGGCCTTGCCTTTTTCTATATAGGCGAGCACACGTTCGCGCTGACGGGCATTCACCAAAGAGCCCATGATCTGGCTGTCGGAACTAGGATCACCGTACTGAATAAAGCCAAAATAGGTCGGCAGCAACGCTTCTACTTCGGCCTGGCGGGAGCGCGGAATCAACAGCCGCGTGTGTATTGCACAGCCCTGCCCCGAATGGAAACAGACCGCGAGGCAACTGAGCAGACTGGAGCCCAGGTCAGCATCGTCGAGAATGATGTTGGCGGACTTACCACCCAACTCCAGAAACACCTTTTTCACCGTCTGCGCAGCGCGCGCCATGATGTGTTTGCCAATCGCCGTGGACCCGGTGAAAGAGACCATATCCACGCGCGCATCGCCCACCAATTGATCGCCGACCGCACTGGGATCTTGCGAGGTGATGACATTAAATACCCCTGCCGGAATATCAGTGCACTGTTGCACCACGCGGCCCAGCATCGTTGCTGACCAGGGCGTGTCTGGTGCTGCTTTCAATACCACCGTGCAGCCAGCAGCGAGTGCCGGTATGCACTTGGCAAGGTTGATCTGCAAAGGGACGTTCCACGGGGTGATACAGGCGACCACACCAATGGCTTCTTTTTCAACAAGGCGGCGACTCTTTCCACCCATCATTTCAGAGATACCCAGATCGCGGCTCCACTCATACCCCGGCAGGGACTGCAGTGTGTAATCGATAAAGCCAATGGGAAGCTCGCACTGCGGCCCCATCGCACCACAAATGCCGAGCGGCGAGCCGGTCTCTGCCGCTATCTGTTGCTTGAACTCTTCCTGCACTGCGCGCAGTCCCGCTTGCAGCTGCTGCAGGCACTTGTGGCGGAACGTATGGTTGGTCGACCAGTCGGTTTCATCAAAAGCGCGCCTGGCGGCGGCTATGGCCCTGTCCATATCCTCACAACCGGCATCAGCGACCTGCCCCATACGTTCCTCAGTTGCAGGATTAATGTTGGCATAGGTCCTGCCGGAGACGGCATCGCACAACTCGCCATCAATAAACAGTCGGGTTTCCGGATTCATTCTGGTTTGCTCCTGTTACATCGGTGGGCGTGATTCGTCCTTGGCCAAAAACACATTTTCGATACGGTCACGTATAAATTCGGCGGTGGGCATGACTACGCCCATATCTGCTGCCGTGCTAATAGCGCACTCCAGGTCCTTGCGGCCAAGACGCCCCATGACTCCGAAATACGCGTCCATCTGTTCCTCTGTCGAGGACTTCGCCACCGCGTTGCGGCCACTGGCAAACATATGCATCTGCTCGTTAACCACACCGTTCGATAAGCCAACTGCACGCAGTACTTCCGCTGAAAGTCCACACGCTTCGGCCAGCCGCGTGGCTTCCACCATCGCAACAAACTCGGTGTACTGGATAAAGTTGTTGCACAGTTTCAGCGCAATGCCTGCACCAATCGGCCCGGCATGAACAATCTTCTCGGCAGAGGTCGCAAACACCAGCGTGCCTGCCGCCAGTTGTTCCTGCGTTCCTCCGACCATGTAACACAGTGTACCGTCCACTGCCCTGTGCGCGCCCCCGGTAATAGGCGCGTCAATAAGATCGAGCCCCCGTTGCGCCGCTTCCTCAGACCATCGCAGCAGATTGGCCTGCGTGACTGTGCTGTGTATTGCGATAAGCGAACCCTTGGCGGCATGCGCGAAAACACCCGCGTCGCCATGCAGCAAATCCTGCACTTGCGTATCATCGCGAACACAAATACCAATATGTGAGCACAGACGGGCAAGTTGGGCAACGGAAGTACAACCGATTGCACCCGCGGCCACCAGTTCTTCTACAGCGGGTGCATAGACGTCGTAAACATGTGCTTTAAAAGCGTCGCAAATCAAGCGCTGCGCGGATGGCTTTCCAATATTGCCCAGCCCGATGTAGCCGACATTAATCTTAGTACGCATGTTCTCTCCCCCCGTTGGCACCAGCGCTTTTTAATCAAAGCTCGCTGACTGTGCTCGGTCATTATTGATTGGCAGTGTAGACACTATCGGCTATATGTCAATATGAATTGACTACTCGTCAATTTGTATTTACTATATTTTTATGAGCGCCATAATCACCCACAGGGTTGATCCCGCATTGGTTTGGAATCGATACCGCCACAATTTCTCGAGACATCTGCTCGGTGTCGCACGCTATGTGCAAACACGAATGATGCACACGCTGCAGGCGCAATGTGGCCACACCGACCTTCGCTTGGGCTTCTCCCCCTACATCACCCTACTGGGCGCGGGAGACAAACGGCTTTCTGAGCTTGCTGACATACTGGGCATTTCCCGGCAGGCCTGTAACCAAGCGGTTAAGCAGGTCGAGGCTGCGGGATACATCACACGCACTGCCGACCCGGTTGATGGACGCGCCAAACAACTTACGCTTTCGCCGCGCGGCATACAACTGAGACGCGACGGAATACACATCGTTACGCAACTGGATCAGGCGTTCGCAGGCATCGTCGGCGATACGCAAATGACCGACACCAGCAAATCGCTTGGCAAGATCTACCGCCATTTATCCCTGGGGCTTTCACTGCATACCGCTCAACCCGGCGCGCAGCCGAGCAGTACGTTGTTTGGTGCACTGCTGCCGAGACTGTCTGATTACATCCTGCAACGACTAATGGAGCTGACCCGTGCTGCAGGTCACACCGGGCTCAAACTGTCCTTTGGTCAAGTACTGACCTTGATTGGGCCTGCAGGTGGGCGCATCCAGCAAATGGCTGCTGCACACGACGTTAGCAAGCAGGCCATCAGTGCGATCGCGATGGAACTGGAAGAGTCAGGCTACCTGCAGCGGCAAGTAGACCCAATGGATGCGCGACAAGTCGTTTTGTACTTCACAGCTCGCGGACAGCAGCTAATCGCCAATTCCGTCGCCAGTGTCGACAAACTGGAGGCCGAATTCGCAATGGTAATTGGCAAGGCCGCGCTCAAGCGCATGAATGCCACAGTGCATGAGCTTTACCGCGGCCTGCATCTGGAACAGGACATCTTTGAACACAAGGGCACGGTGGATATCAGTCTGCTGGCTAGACAACTACAACAACAATTGGGAAAGCGGGAGAGCCAGGAATTGGCGCGACTGCTGTTAGCCCCATCGGGGAATACGAGGTTATAGACGATGAACAACGAATGGCTTTCCTATCTCTGGCAGCACTATCACATAGTAGCTTCACTGCTCGCACTGGCGGGCATCGCAGCCATCACTATTGTTGGCAAGCGACTGGCATTCAGCGCGCCTGCCCTCGCCACTATGCGCGCACTCAACAAGGAGAAAGACAAAACTAAATGGGCGCAGGAAAAATATCCACCGATCGTGCGCGCCACGCAAAAAGTCGGACTGTACTGCAATGTCACCTTCTTCCTGCTGCTGCTGCCGTTTTGCATTACGCTGCAGGCGCAGTCGGCGTGGAAGGTCCTGCTGGATATCGTCGTTATCCTGATGTTCTATGACTTTCTGTACTATCTGTCACATCGCTTCTGGTTCCACGGACAGGGTGCGATGCGCAAAATTCACGCCATACATCATCAGGCGCGCAACCCCACCTATCTCGATGCGCACTATGTGCACCCCTTCGAGACGTTCGTCGGGCTGGCAATCTTTATGGGTTCGGTCGTATTTTTGGCGGCACTGATGGGTCCTTTCCAGATCACCACCATTATCGTGACCTACCTGATTTTTACCCAGATCAACCAAATCAACCATGTGTTCTTCGACCTACCCCGCTTCCCCTACAAGGCGGTGAACTGGATCGTAGCAAAACACCACGTACACCACGAGAATATGCACAAAGGCAATTACGCGACGCTAACACCTTTTTACGACAAAATATTTGGCACACTCGACTGAATGGACAAGTTCGACCAAGTCCACCAGCCCAACTGAGTCGGCCAAATCAACCAGGTCGACGGGAGACAATAATGAATGATGATGAACGCCGCGCGCTGGGCGAAAAAACGATACAGGATGTCTATGCCGGTGATGTTGTAGTCCCGCCCGAGGGCTATGCGTTTACGGATATCATGCTCAAGCAGCTGTTCGCTGAACTGTGGACACGAGATACGCTGTCCATGCGCGACAAGCGTATCTTGCTATTAGGCATCATCGCAGAAAAGGGTGAAGCCACCACTTTCAAAATACAAATCAAGGCGTCACTCAAGCGCGGGGAAATCAACCCTGCTGAGGCGCGGGAATTTCTGCTGTTCATCGCGCAGTATGCGGGCTACCCGCGCGCGGCAGCCATGCTGGGACCCGTGGAGCAAGCCATCGCGGAATTTGAGAAGGAATCCGCGCCGCAGGAACCCTAGCGAAGGCGGCGTCCCGCAAGATCCCGCTCAGCCCGAGCGAGTCTGCAATAAATCCTGATCCAGTGCGATCGCCAACTACTCCTGAAGTTGCGCGAGCAACGCTTGTGCATCCGACCTTTCGGGAAAGTCTGCATTCGCGGCCAATAATTTTTTCAGTGTGGCGCGCGCGCCTGATTTGTCATTCCGAGCAGCAGCAATCATCGCACTGTGGTATCTCACCGTCGGGTTATCCGGTGCAGCCTTCAGTGCGCGAAGTATATTGCGCTGGGCCTGCTCATACTCCTTGTTGATGTACTCGATCACCGCAAGCGTATCCAGCACGTCGGGGGAATCCGGCGCAAGTTCCGCAGCTTTACGCGCATACTCCAGTGCCTGGGCCGTATTTTCCTGCCGCAGTATCCATGCCTGATTGTTGAGGGCCATGAGGTTGTTCGGGTCTGCCTGCAAAATGATGGCGTATTGTGTCGTTGACTGCGGAGCCTGCTGGTCAGACATCAGGGCGCCAGCATATGCCACGCGAACAGGAATATCGTCGGGATATTTCTCGAGCCATGCTGCAAGACGGCGCAGCACAGTACTCCTTTCACCGATGGCCTCCTCGTAGCTTGCCAGAGAGATCAATGCGGTACCTGAGGGCGCTAGCTTAAAGGCCTTCTCCGCGATGTTTTTAGCCTGCTTCGTATCGCCGCGTTGTTGCGCAGCAGCAGCCTGTAGTAAAAGCACATCAGGATTATCTGGCGCAAGCTCTTCCAATTTTGCCATTTGCTCTTCGAACGCCGGTATAGCGTTGGTCCCGAAGAAGACTTTAGCCAGTGCGATTCTTGATGGAAGATAGTTTTCGTCCAGGGCCAGCGCACGCTGCAATTCATCCACTGTGCGCTCAGCGTCTCCCGCCTCGGCTGCCGCCATTGCCATAAGATGACGAATCTCCGCACTTTCGGGCACGGCTTTTAGAAGCTGTTCCAGTGAGAACCGCGCCGCAGTAGCATCCTTGGTAGACAGTTGCGAGAGCGCCATTAATTTCAGCACCGCAGCATTCTGTTGCTGCTGCGCAGTCAGGTTGGTGAACAGCGCACCGATCTTGGCGGGCTTACCTGTCTCCAGATAGAATCTCGCGAGCAACACGCGCGGCTCCAGCGCATTCGGGCCGGCGGCAATGGCTCTTTCAAGATGGTCTACCAACGCTTTGTCTTTTCCCTCGCGCGCATCGAGCATCGACAGTTGAATCAGTGTTTGCATCGAGTCTGGCTGCACTGCAAGTATCTTCTCGTAGTGCGCGCGCGCGGCGACCGTATCGTTCTCGGCCAAGGCCAGCTGCGCAAGATAGTAATTTGCACCGACGTCAGCACTGTCCAGCGCCAATGCGCCCTCAAATGCCTCGCGCGCCTTTTCTGATTTGCCAACTTCCTGATAGACCCGGCCCAGCAAGTTCCAGGGCGCTACTGTATCGACATTGCGATCTTTGTATTCTTCAGCGGCGGCAATGGCAGCGTCGACGTCTTCATTCTGTAAGTAATTCAGCACCAGAAGGATCTCGGCTAGCGGCACCTCAGGATTCATTCTGAGCGCAGTCTGGATAGGCTGCAGAGCGCCATCACCCTTCCCGCCGATCAGCATGCCAGCTCCCAACCTGACTTGTGCCTCGGCCGAATCGGGCTGCAACGAGGCTACCCTGGCTAATAGTTCTATCGCCTCACTCGCCTTCCCCTCCTGCAACAGCGCGCTGGCTCTGAGGTTAAGGGCATCAACATCCTCGGGATAACTGTCTGATACCGGCTGCAGTAACAGCCTTACCGCGGCGAAATCGCCCTGTTGTTGTCGGATATACGCTAACAGCTTGCGACCCTGAACGCTGTCTGGGCTCGAATTGTGGAAGCGCTCTGCCTGATTAATAGCCAGATCCATATTGCCCTTCTGAAGGTTGGCACTGGCTAGAAAAAACAGCGACAGCGGATACTCCCTGGAAGCGGTTTCGGTCACCGAAAGTGATGTAATCGCCGCGTCATAGTCGCCTTTCTCGAAGTCCAGAAGGCCGCGGATATAATTTGAGCCGGGGTGTTTCGCCTGCCGTGACATCAGCGCCTTGGCATCGACCTCAGCACCCTCAAAATCACCCAACTGCATTTTCAATAGCGCACGCTTGAACAATTCACTGGCGCTATTTTTTTGCATTTGTACTGCCTTGCCATAGGCATAAATAGCGGCTTTATACTTGCCCTGGTTAGAAAGGATGTCACCCTTCAGGCTCCAGACTTCACCGCGACTGGGGTCCAGAGCAATGATCTGATTTACCATAGCCAACGCGCCCTTGATGTCATCCTTGCTCTCAAGAAGGCGAGCTTTGGCAATAAGTACTTCGATCGATTCCGGCTTCAGCGCGAGCGCCTGGTCGATCAACTGCTCCGCTTCCCGACTCTCTCCAACGGCGAGCGCTGCTTGCGCCTGCAGCCCGAATAGAGCGGCCTGCGGGTCGACTGACAAGGCTTTTGCATTGAGCTTGCCTACTTCCTTAAACTCACCCTGTGCAAAGAGCGCCTGCGCGATGGCAGGCATGACATCGTCGGGCGGCCACCCGAGATCGAGGGCTTGCTGTAATTCCTTACTGGCGGATGGCATCTCACTGGTTTGCAGGTAGATCTTGCCCAACAACCACCTTGCTTGTGCAGAATTCGGATCCTGCCGCAGTGCATTCTTCAATTCAATAGCGGCCGCAGCATACTCGGAACGCGCCATCTCGTCCGTGGCCTTGGCGATATACTGCTCAGTCGATTCGCTACCACCACAGGCAGCCAGAGTTAGTGCAAAGAGCGATATAAGGAGGATTCGGATCATAGCGTGTACCTGTCTGATGAGACGCACTCTAGCCGACGCTATCACTGCAGAAGCCAGATTTTGGGACCAAACATACAGTAGACTGCCGCAACAAGGAAGGCGATATCATGGAGAGTGTGAAACCCCTCTCAATGCCCGCAAACTGGCCTTTATCCGAGGGCAGGCTGACTCGGGACTGCAAACAATAAAACAAAAAAACCGGAGGGATATACCCACCGGTGCTTGTATCAGCCGCAAAAACTTAGGCCGCTTTTTCGGACGATTCCATTTCCGGATCAAACGTGATGTGCATGCGCTTGATCCCGTTAACCAGATTGGAACGGGTATAGGCGATGTCGCCCACCAGCTGGGGATGACGCAGACGAGGAATAATTTCCTCAAACATCACCCGCATTTCCAAACGCGCAAGGTGTGTACCCAGACAAAAATGCTGACCAACGCCAAAAGCGCGGTGCTGGTTGTAAAGATCGGGCATACGTTCTGCGCGTCGCACATCGAACTGCATGGCGTCATCACCAAAAATCGTCTCGTCATGGTTTACCGTGTGGTAGTGCATGATGACCTTGTCACCTTTCTTGATCTGGTAACCCCCGACCTCGGTGTCTTCCATGCAAGTACGACGCATGAGTGTAAACGCAGTGTTGTAGCGCAGCATTTCCTCACAGGCGCCCGGAATCTTGTCTGGGTTGTTGACCAGATACTCCAACTGATCCGGATTTTCCATCAGCATGCGCATACCCTGGGTGGTAACAGTGCGCGTGGATTCATTACCAGCGGCAATCAGCATCAGAAAGAACCACACGAACTCCTCGTCGCTGAGGCCGTCGTCCTTGCCGTTACCGTCAAGCAGCGCGCCGATGATGTCCGTCTTCGGGCAGATTTTATGCTGTTCCATGAGCTTCATGGCATATTCGATGACCTTGAAGGACGCAGCTTCCGCCTCACTCTTGTCCGCTGCCATCTCAGGGTCCTGGTTAAACATCATTTTGTTGGTCCACTCGAAGAAATCCTTACGGTCTTCTGCCGGGATACCGCAGAGTTCCAGAATCGCCAGCAGCGGCAACTCCGCCGCCACTTCCTCAACAAATTCACATTCGCCGCGATTGGCGACCCGGTCGACAATGTTCTTGGCATGTTGCCGGAAGCTCGCCTCATAAGAATCCACTGCGCTCGGTGTAAAAGTAGCGCGCACAATTTTGCGGGATTTCATCTGCCGTGGGGGGTCCTGGTTGATGGTCATATTGCGGTGGATCAGTTCCAGTTCCTCCTCCGGCATCTCCTCGGCAATGGCCGAACGCGCCTCACTCGAAAACAACTTGGGCTTCTTGGAGATAAAATCGATTTCATCGCGCCCGGTGATCAGCCAGTAAGGCACGCCCTGGTAGGAACCATCCATATAATGCACAGGGCCGGAGCGTCGAATGTCTGCCAGCGTCTCATAGGGCATGCCGTTGACGTAGGTTTCCGGGTCGATCAGGTTGGGGAAATCTGCAAAAGGACATTGGCTCATTTTTGTTGTCTCCATAGTGACAGGTTAGCCGCGCAGCTAGAGGCTACTAGGCATTAGTTTGATTGTCAATTGTAATGCTGAGCAACATTTAGCGGCTATGCACTAGCTTTAAGCTTCGGATTCAACGATAGATTGACTGCCTAAGTGCCACGTTTGGGCTTAAGGCAGTGCAATTCAATGTCTTGCGACTATTACCGCTGAGCCTTGAATCCCGCCACGCGCGCATCCCAGGTCGTTGCAGTGATACCGCGCTCGCGCAGCAGAAATTTCTGCACCTTATTAGTCGGCGTATAGGGTAGCGCGTCCACGAACTGGATGTAGCGCGGTACGAAAAAATACGGCGCATTGTCATTGATAAACTGCGCCAACTCGACGGCCTGCAATGTCTGGCCCGGCTTGAGTATCACCTCCAGCATGATCTCCTGCTCTGATTCAAGTTCTTCACTCTGCACGCCGAAGGCAGCGCAGTCTGCGATAGCCGGATTACGGCGCGCGGCCATCTCCACTTCAAATGTCGAAATATTGCGACCTTTGTAACGCACGGCATCTTTTTTTCGATCAGAGAAGAAATAAAACGCTTCGTCGTTGCAGCGCAACATGTCGCCCGTCTTGTACCACTCACCCTCAAACGCGGCTGCGGTTGCCTCGGGATTATCGAAATATCCGTTGAAAATAAAATGTGGCCACAGCGGCTTGACCCAGAGTTCTCCTGCCTCGCCCACCGGGACGTCGGCGCCATCGTCAGCCACCAATCTCACCTCGATGCCGGGCACCACACTGCCGCAACTGCCCGGCGATTGTGTGCGTCCCGATACCGGCGCTACGAGGCGCATGGCTTCGCTTTGGCCGAGACCCTGCGGCACGAGTTCGAGGCCGAAGCGCTCACAGAAAGGTCCGGCCACAGCCGGCGGCATGGGGACCGCCATCAACTTACGCAGACTGTGCGTGGCGTCATCATCACGTGCGGGTGCGTCCCACAAAAACATATGCATGGCGCCCAGCGTGAAGCACTGCGTTGCTTTGTAATGATCGACGCGTTGCCAGAATGTCTTCACTGAAAAACTGGGGTCAATGGCGAGCGCAACACCGGCAAACAAAGCGCGGAATATGGCGGTAACCCACACTGCAGAGTTGTACATGGGTAACACGGTAAAAATAATATCGTCTTCAACGATGCCGTACTGACATGGTTCGTTGCAGGCCAGCGCGGCATTAAACCAAACATTATGATTTTGCATCACACCTTTGGCCTTGCCGGTGGTGCCGGACGTCCACAGTACAGCGCAGGTATCACCGGTGCGCAGGGCTGACATATCTGGCTCCCCGGCATGTTTGACATAGAGAGATTCGAGGCTGATAGCGCCGACAATAGACTCATGGCCGCCGTGCATTACCAACGCCCCCACTGACAGTGAATCGCGTACTTCCAGCAATCGATCCGCGTGCGCTTCGTCACTGACCAGTATGGTGGCGCGGCTGCCATTGAGCGTATCGACCAACCAGGTCCCCTTATAATCGGTATTCACGGGCACCCACACTGCGCCAAGTTTATTCGCGGCCAACACCAGGAAAATCACCTCCGGGGCGCTGCTCATATAAAAAGCGAGCCGCTCGCCGGGGGCAAGCCCCAGCGCGGCCAGACCCGCTGCCAGTTCGTTGACCCGCTGGTTGACCTCGGCGAAGGTGTACACCGCGTCGCCAAACAGCACATAGGGTTTGTCGCCCTGCTGCTGCGCCTGCAGTTGAATGGCGCGCCCCAGATGGCGCTCGTTGGGCTCAGAGAGTTGCAAAATATTCATGTCTGAAACGGATTCTCCGGTGTCGATTGGTCATTGATATTATGCAGGCTGCAGCATGGTACGCTAGCTACGAATCAGCGTTAGCGTTTCTCGCAAGCCGTCACGATCTATCAGTAACATGGCTGCGCCATAGGCCAGCACGCCTACCACAATAAGCTGCAATAAATATAACCACTCGCCGACAGATCCATAAGCGAAGCTCTGCATAAAGTATACGGTGACATACATTATCATGCCTGCAGCAACCGGTCGGCACATCTGTAGCAGGTATTCGCCGATGCCCAGGCCGACCTTGCCGCAGGTGCGAAACGCAGTGACAAAAAACACCACCGGGTACATGCACAGCCAGGCGTAGGCCATACCGATCACACCCCAGCGCGCGCCGAAATAGAACGCCACAGGCATCAATAGTGCCGCGATCAAAAAATTAGAGGCGCTGAGAGCGGGACTACCCACGCCCCAGAGTAATGGCGGGAAAATATTGCTCAACAGTCTGAATGGCATCACCAGGCCCAGCAGTTGCAGTAACGGAGCAGCGGGCAGCCACTTCTCACCCAGAAGGCTGGCGATCAAGGGTTCTGCCGTGCTACTCATGCCAAAGAAAACGGGAAATGCCGCAATACCGAGTATGCGCGTGGCTTTCAGCAAATAACCCTTCACTGTCTCCGCACTGGCGTGCGAATGCGCGTGGGAAAACGCCGGGAATGCCACTGAATTGAGCAGGCCGCTAATCTTATGAATGGGTAAAGAGGCCAACTGGCTCGCGACAGCGTAATAGCCCAGCAACTGGTTGCCCAGCAGTTTACCCCCGATAAATTTGTCCGACTCACTGAACGTGAACCACAACCCACGATCCATAGTCACAAACCCACCAAATGAGAAGAGCTTGCGCATACCGCGCAGTGAGAAGCTCGGCCATACCAGATTCCGGCAAATCAGGTTGAGACCGATCATGCGCGTGGCGTTGGTGGCCAGAGCACCCCATATCAGCGCCCACACACCGAAGCCCGTCAGCGCCAGCGCCAGTGTGGTAAGGCTGCCTATTACCAGCGTTGCAAAATCGACGATGGAGCGCTGGGCAAACTCGATGTCTCTCTCCAGCCGGGACTGCGGCAGGGTCTCAAAGATCAGCAGCAAGAACTGCAGGGACAAGACCTGCATGATAAGAGTGAGGGCAGCATCGCCGTAAAACGTCGCGATAGCCTCGGCGCTAAAAAACAGCAGCGCAAAGAAAAACACGTTGATGACAATGACAACGCCGAAAATCTGCCGCGTCATCTGCTCATCGATATCCTTGTCCTGTACCAGAACAGCGTCCAACCCCAGCGTGTTCAGCAGCACCAGAAAAGATACCAGTACCATCGCCATCGCCATCAAACCATAGTCGGCAGGTGAGAGCAGGCGAATGACCATGATGGTGATTCCCCAGGACACCGCCTGACCCAGAAAGCGGGCCGCCGCACTCCAGCGCAATGCCGACATGACCTTGCTGCGAATTTCCATGCTCAAACTCTCGAACGGTGTACCGATTGCAACGGTCTACGTTCACCGGCGCAACTTAAAGCAAAAAACTCGCTTAACGCTGTATCAGGCAATATTTGCATAAAGGAATAACAGCTCGATTTGGCATGCTCTGATCCCATCCCGGTCACAGGGTAACCCAGTTTATTCAGTACCACCGAGATTTCTTGCAGAAAGGTCGGGACACCCCGAGTTGCGGGCCTCGTCCACGCCTCGCCATCCGCGATCAAGTGCATGCAGCGCGCAGAATATTCCCAGACCAGAGCCTGGGGCACACGACACCATGGCGCCAGCGCTGCTGCCAGCTCCCGGCACGCCAAGCGGGATGGTATTTGCATTTGGCCAAACTTCGCAGGATGTCTTAGACTACTGTAAACCCGCGAAAGAGAACAATCACGCATGGAACTATCCGATCTGTTGAAGGACGCTCAAGAGCGAGCCAAGCAAGACCCTTACACGCTGCCGCTGGAAAAGATCAACGTCGCCAATCCGTTCCTGTTCGCGTCGGATACTCACCGCCCCTGGTTCAAACGACTGCGCGATGAAGCCCCCGTACACCTATGCCCAGAGAGTTTTTTTGGCCCGTACTGGTCAGTGACGCGCTATGCCGATATCGTCACTGTCGACACCTCGCATGAAATATTTTCCTCCGAGCCGGCGATCACCATTGGCGATACCCAGGACACGTTCCCGTTACCCATGTTCATCGCCATGGACCGACCAAAGCACGACGAACAGCGTCGCGTGGTCAGCCCAGTGACCGGTGCAGAAAATCTGCGCTCCTTTGAGCCGATTATTCGCGAGCGCACCATCGATGTACTGGAAAATTTGCCGGTAGGCGAAACATTCGATTGGGTGGAACATGTTTCCATCGAACTGACAACGCGCATGCTGGCCACGCTGTTTGATTTTCCTTTTGATGAGCGCAGCAAACTCACACGCTGGTCTGATGTCGCCACCGCAATTCCGGGACTCGGGCTAATAGAGTCTGATCAGCAGCGCTACGATGAGTTAATGGAATGCCTGGCATATTTCACAGCACTGTGGAATGAACGCGTCAAACTGCCGGTGAAAGCTGACCTTGTGTCAATGCTGGCCCACGGCGAGGCTACGCAGAACATGCCCCCCATGGAATATCTGGGCAATCTGGTGCTGTTGATCGTCGGCGGCAACGACACCACACGCTCCACCATGACGGCCAGTGCGCTAGGGCTGCATGAAAATCCAGACCAGCTTGCCAAGCTGACCGCGAACCCGGAGCTTATCGATTCGATGGTGGCAGAAACCATTCGCTGGCAAACCCCGCTCGCGCACATGCGCCGTATCTGCAAGGTGGATACCGAACTGGGCGGCCAGATCATCAAGGCCGGCGACAAGGTCATCATGTGGTATGTGTCGGGTAACCGCGATGAGCGTTTTATGGAAAACCCCGACGCCTACATCATCGACCGTCCCGATGTGCGCCGCCACTTGGCATTCGGTTTTGGCATCCACCGCTGTATGGGCAACAAGCTGGCAGAACTGCAGCTACGTGTGCTGTGGGAGGAAATCCTCAAGCGCTTTGAGCGCGTTGAAGTGGTGGGCGATCCGGTGCGCACCGTATCGTCGTTTGTGCATGGCTTTACGGCCATGCCGGTGAAGTTGCATCGGAAGTAGGTGCGCTGCCTACATTGTTGAATGTATTAGACGGTGCGCATTTTTTTAACCGTGGTCTGTCCCCGGTTTTCCACAACATAAATGCGCACCGTTAAAGCCCTTACAGCTGCGGGATCTCGGCCTGATCAATTGGCACTTCACAGCGTCCGATGCGCGCCGCGCGATCGTGCAACGTAGCTTCTGCCTCCTCTACACGAATCATAATAACGAAGCGCTTCTCGCGGATGCCGTCAAGGCAGTAGCGGGCCAGCTCGTCAAGGTCCTGGAACGCCAGGTCCCAGCCGGCTTTTTCTGCCGCGACTTTGAAATCCTGCACGGTGGGCACCGGCGCAGTAGGCTTCTCTCTCGCCAGCTCCTTGGGACGGTTGCGATCAGTGGTCCAGATGCCCGTATCAAGCAGGCCACCGGAAGGATAAAACACAGAGGCGGCCAGATTGGTGCCCTCGCTCTGCAACTGCGCCGCAAGGCATTCGCTGATACATGAGACTGCCGCTTTGCTTGATGCGTACACCGATTGGTAAGGCAGCGGGGAGATGCCACCGTCGCCGGATGAAGTGTTAATCACGTGGCCTTCTTCGCCCGATTCGATCATGCGAGGCACAAAAGCCTGGATGCCGTGGACGACGCCCAGCACGTTGACGCCATGCACCCACTTCCAATCGTTGTCGGTGGTTTCCCACACGTTGGCTGAGGGCGCGGCGACGCCGGCGTTGTTGAACAGCAGGTGGCACGCACCGTAAGTCTCATAGACTTTATCCGCGAAGGCATTAACTGATTCGGCGCTGGAGACATCCGTTATCATACCCATCACTTCACCGGCACCAGAGAACTCAGCCAACACCCGGTCGAGGGCCTTCTGCTCGACATCGCCAATGACAACTTTGGCACCGGCTGCCAGCAATTCCTTGACCAGTGACCGGCCAATACCACTGGCACCGCCAGTGACGACCGCTACCTTTCCTGAAAAATCCTTCATTGTGTTCGACTCCATCGCTTGAGTGGGCTGCCGTTATGCCACACTTTGAAAGGTGACTCCACCCCGCAACCGATATTCACGGGCCGCCAGACACTTTCCGTCGCAAGGTGTATAAAGTAGGATAAATGACTGAACCGGCACACTGGCAACCCGGCTGCACGACACCTCTGGAGATTTCTTGATCAAACAGTTAAACATCACAATACCGGGGCAGGGCCTCTACCCAATTACCGACCACGTCGCGCCGGTCGTCGCGCAGTCTGTGGACAGTGAAGGCCTGTGCACCCTGTTTATCCGGCACACCTCTGCCAGCCTGCTGATACAGGAAAATTATGACGACAGTGCTCGCGTTGATCTGGAGAACTGGCTCAATCGACTGGTGCCCGAAGGAGACCCCCTTTTCACCCACACGCTTGAGGGCGACGACGATATGCCATCGCATATCAAGTCGGCGCTGACAGCAACCCAGCTCAGCATCCCTTTTCAACACCGCGAACTCATGCTCGGCACCTGGCAGGGAATTTATCTGTGGGAGCATCGCCATCAGGGTGGCACGCGGCAAGTGGTGGTACATCTGTGAACGCTGTAAAGCCGGCAAATACCGATCGCTCCGCAGCAGAACTGCTGCGCCGCCTGCGCCAGTGCCTGAGCGCCGAGTGCATTATCATAGACCCTGAATCGCAGCGCCCCTATGAATGCGATGCACTGACGATTTATCGCGACCTGCCCCTTGCGGTGGTCTTGCCCGAGACGGTGGCGCAAGTGCAGCAGGTGTTGCAGATCTGCCATCAGCTGAATGTACCCGTTGTCGCCAGAGGTGCAGGCACAGGCCTGTGTGCAGGCGCCATGCCTCATCCCGAGGGCGTGCTGCTGGCCCTGAGCAAACTTGATCGCATTCTGGATATCGACCCTCTGGCGCGCACCGCGCGCGTGCAACCGGGCGTCAGCAATTTATCGATCAGCGAAGCGGCCTCCCAATACGGGCTTTACTACGCCCCGGACCCCTCCTCCCAGATCGCCTGCTCCATCGGTGGCAACGTATCGGAAAATTCCGGCGGCGTGCACTGCCTGAAATACGGCTTGACCGTACACAACATATTGTCCATGAATATCCTCACGGTATCGGGCGAGGAACTCACACTCGGCAGCCTCGGGCTGGACAGCCCCGCCTATGACCTCATGGCGCTGTTCACGGGCTCGGAAGGACTGCTGGGCATCGTCACAGAAGTGACGGTGCGCCTGCTGCCTGCACCCGAGATCGCCCAGATCATCATGGCGGGCTTTGACAGCATCGAGGCGGCCGGTAATGCCGTGAGTGCGATCATCGCTGCCGGCATCATCCCGGCTGGCCTTGAAATGATGGACCGGCTGGCCATACAGGCGGCCGAGGATTTCTCGCATGCGGGTTATCCACGCACTGCCGCCGCCATTTTACTCTGTGAAGTAGATGGCACTCGCGAGGAAGTCGCGCAGCATGTGGAGGCAGTGGCCGCTTTATTCACACAGCTCGGGGCCAGCTCACTCACTATATCGCGGGACGAAGCGCACCGCGCGCTGCTGTGGAAGGGTCGCAAGTCGGCCTTCCCCGCGGTCGGGCGGATTGCACCGGATTACTACTGCATGGACGGCACCATTCCGCGCGGACAGTTGACGTACGTGCTGAATGAAATTTATCGCCTGTCGGAGCACTATGATTTGCGCGTAGCCAATGTGTTTCACGCGGGGGACGGCAATTTACATCCGCTTATATTATTCGATGCCAGCGACCCACAGCAGATACGAAAAGCCGAAGCCTTTGGTGGCGATATTCTGGAGTTATCTGTACACGTCGGTGGCTGCATCACCGGTGAACACGGCGTGGGGGTGGAAAAGTTGCACAAAATGGCCAGTCAATTCAGCCCAGCTGCGCTTGCGCAGTTTGAAGACATCAAACAGGCCTTCGACCCCGCCCTCAATCTCAACCCGGGCAAAGGCGTGCCGATTCTCAAACGCTGTCAGGAATACCGCGCACTACCGGCGCGACATCAGCATGAGTGAAGAAACCCCGATCAGCCATGCAGCAGACGACAGTGACGAGATCATGGCAGCACTGCAGCGCGCGCGTGATTCCCTAACACCGGTGTACATCAGCGCCGGTGGCAGCAAACGACATATGATAGGCCGCGACTGCAGCGCAGAAGAATTGAACGTGTCTGCGCACCGCGGCATTGTGGATTACCAGCCGCAAGAACTGGTGATTACCGCACGCGCCGCAACGCCACTCACCGAAATTATTGCCCTACTGGACACCAACCAGCAGATGCTGTCCTTTGAGCCACCGCTATTCAATGGTCAGGCGACACTGGGCGGCACCCTCGCCTGCAACCTTTCGGGTCCCGCCAGGCCCTGGGGCGGATCCATACGCGATATGGTGCTCGGGGTAGAGTTGATTAACGGTAAATGTGAACGCCTCAAGTTCGGTGGGCAGGTGATGAAGAATGTTGCCGGCTATGATGTTTCCCGTCTGCAGGCGGGCGCGCTGGGGACACTGGGCGTCATTAGTGAGGTCAGCCTGAAAGTGCTGCCGCGCCCCGAAAACACTCTTACATTGCGTTACGCTGTCTCGGCTGCAGACGCAATACCGCTTATGAACCGGCGAGCCGGCGAGCCCAAGCCCCTGTCGGGCGCGTTCTGGCAGGACGGTCAGTTATACCTGCGCCTCTCTGGCACCAGTAGCGCTGTAACCAGCACGGCGACGCAATGGGGCGGTGATACCGTCGAGGATGACGCCGCTCTGTGGGAGGCGCTGCGTGACATGACTCTGCCTTTCTTCGACGGTGACGCGCCGCTGTGGCGACTGTCGCTGCAGTCATCGGCGCGTCACAACCCCGAATTGGGTGCCGCGCTAATCGACTGGGCCGGCGCGCAGCGCTGGGTACGCAGTGAACACGCGCGCGCTCCACTGGATGAGATTGCCGCTGCGGCCGGCGGCCATGTCACGCTATTTCGCGGTGGCGACCGGCGCGGCGACGTCCGCCCCCCGCTGGACGCTGTGCAACAGCGGTTACAGCAGCGATTGAAAGCGTCCTTCGACCCGAATGGCATATTCAATCCCGGTCGACTATACCCCTGGCCGCAGGAGCAGACCGCGCATGCACGTTGAGTTACATCCAAAGTTTGCCGATACCACTGCAGGACAATCGGCTAAAGCACTTACCGCGGCCTGTGTGCACTGCGGCTTATGCCTCACCACTTGCCCCACTTACCTCGACAAGCGCGATGAACGCGACAGTCCGCGTGGCCGCATCTACCTGATCAAACACCTGCTGGAAAGCGGTGAGGCCGGTGAGCAGACGCAGTTACACCTCGACCGGTGTCTCACCTGTCGCAACTGCGAGACCGCCTGCCCTTCGGGTATGCAATACGGCGAGTTACTCGATATCGGGCGCAGCCTGCTGGATCAGGCAACACCCAGACCGGCACGTATCAGAGCTGTTCGCTGGATGCTGCGTTTTGTGCTGACCCAGCCCCAACTGCTGGCAGCCTCACTGCTGCTCGCGCAAACTGTGCGGCGAATATTGCCTGCACACTTAAGGCAGAAGATCCCTCCACGCCAGCAGCCGAGTGTGCCATCACAGGAGCAGCAACACGCTCGTACGATGCTGGTGCTTGAGGGCTGCGTGCAGCAGGCTGCGACGCCCAATACCAACGCCGCCGCGCGCAATGTATTGAACAGACTCGGCATTTCCCTTTTCAGTGCACCAAAGGCTCGATGCTGCGGTGCGGTGAACTACCATTTAGGTGCTCATGCACAGGGCCTTGACGATATGCGCCGCAATATCGACGCGTGGTGGCCACATATCGAAGATGGCGTGGAAGCCATCGTCAGCAGTGCCAGCGGCTGCGGTGCGATGCTGGTGGACTACGGCCGCTTACTGGCCGCTGACCCGGCTTATGCGCACAAGGCACTGCGGGTATCCGAACTGACAAGAGACATCGGCGAAATCCTGCAAAATGAGGACCTGACAAAGCTCAACGTCAATACACAGATAGGTAAGGTGGCAATTCACTCGCCCTGCACATTGCAACATGCCCTGCAGCAGCCAACACTGCTGGATAGCATCCTGCGACAAGCGGGTTTTGAGGTCGCAACGGCAAAGGAAAAGCTGTTGTGCTGTGGCTCAGCAGGCACCTACTCCATCCTGCAACCGGATATCAGTAAGCGCCTGCGGGAAAGCATGCTGCAGACACTGAGCAGCGACCAACCAGCGCTCATCGCCACCGCCAATATCGGCTGCCAGATGCATTTGCAGGCGGCGGCAGACGTGCCTGTGGTGCACTGGATTGAGCTACTGGACACCAGGGGCCTGTCGCCATAGGCACTTACTTCCGCCCAAACATTGCACGAATTGAATGTCACAGGGTCAGGACTGTGCGATCTGCCGGTGACACGCTGAGCACTCACCAGCCAGTTATATAAATTTGTCTATTCAGAACCAAAGAATTGTCGACTTATGCTGCAATATTTGTTTTTATCAAGTGAGTGCCTAAAGGCACTATGCGCTGTATTGCTTGGCTTTTTGACAAGCTTGATACACGCAAAAACATCGTTAATTTAACGTGCCGCTCGGGCCATAAGCGTCGATTTTACGCAGCCTTAAGGCGGCGCCGTCTGCTAGGGAGCTACACTCTATGAGAAGACAGAAGCGCGATAGGAACACCAGAGCATACGACAAGGGCTATCAGGTTGGCGTCTCAGGGCGCAGTATCGATTTTTGCCCGCATGAAGAGGAAGATCACAAACAGCATTGGCTGTCGGGGTGGCGCGAGGGGCGCAGCGACCAGTGGGACGGCCTAACTGGCGTGTCGGGCGTGCACAAGCTGCGCGCGGTCTGACACTCTATTGGTGACATGCCTTGGCAGCGATGCCAGGGTATCAGGAACAGGCGGGCTCCAGGCCAGCGCCTGACGTCACGGGTAGATCTTTTCACCTTAGTCACTGAGCCCTTAAAGTCACCTCGCACTGGCAGTAGCGTAAGCTCGAAGACCGGCCGTAAATTGAATGCCTTAGGGCTGCAACACGATTTTTTATGTCATGTTTTAGCAGCGCGATCGTGGGCGGCGCGCATCGTACTTTGCGCCAGATCCAGCAGCTCCCTGTTCGCCACCGTCAGCATAGCAAAATCCGGCACTGGCGCCGCCTGCAACTCGGTTAGCATCTGTTGCCAGCGTTGTAACAGCGGTGTTTCCTGAGCCTCCCAGCGCTCCATACAATGTCGCAAGTTGCCATCCTCTTCGAGGTGGCCCAGTGCGCCGATCGCCAATGTACGCTGCTGCCACTCCAGATCGGCCAGATAGGTATCACGCGCCAATGCCTGCCACTCCGTGTCGACCTTGGTGGACAGAATCTGGCCAGCGAACCAATCCAGCTGCAACTGTTCACCCATGGCAAAATACAATTTGGCAACATCCATTAATGGGGCTTGTGCCTCCGAGGCTGCTTCTATGATCCCCAGGACCCTGTAGCTATAGTGGGTTCTAGCCACCGCTTCAGCCAGTTCTGCGTCGGCGCCCTGCTCTTCGTAGTGCTCACACAGACTCTCATAATGCTCCGCAGCACGCCCCCGCAGCAATGCGGGCAATTCTGCGGGCAGCTGGTGCACACCGTCACCAAACTGCCCGATAAGCTCGCTGGGAGAGAGCTGTCGCCGGCGGTTTCGCAATAGCCACCGCGTGGCGCGTTTTACCAATCCAACCAGCGCCAACATCATGTCCATCTGCGCGCCGACCGTCACGGTGTGATTGGTCTTCTCGATCCGATCCCATAACGCTGGGAGTTGATACATATCCATCACGGTCATGTAGACACAGGCTACATCGGCTACGGATGCCCCCGTCGCCTTCTGCTGGCGCAGTACAAAGTTGAGTCCCATTCGATTAACCATATCATTGGCAATCTCGCTTGCTACAATCTCCCGGCGCAAGCGATGTTCCTGCATATCCGCAGGGTACAACTCGATCAGGCGCAGCGGAAAGGCGTGATGCAGAGCGCCGGACAAGCACACATCACGCTGCAACTCTGCGTCAATCAGCTCCTCTTTCAGCGCCGCCTTACTGTAAGAGACAAGCACCGATAACTCAGGCCTTGTCAGCGTTTTCCCCTGTGCGCGTCGCTCCATCAGTTCATCGTCACTGGGAATAAATTCCAATGCCCGGTCCAGCCGACCCGCATCAGCAAACTCTGTAATAAATCGTCGATATTCCATTGACCTGGCGTCGGCCTGGTACTCCACAAGAGAAATGGCCTGTGCCTGGCGATAGTTGTTTGTCAGCACCAGCTCTGAAACACTGTCGGTCATTTCGACCAGCAGGGCATTACGATCCTGCGGCGTCAGTTCTCCGCGCGCAACGACAGTGTCCAGCAGGATTTTTATATTGACCTCGTGATCCGAGCAGTCGACACCGCCGGCATTGTCGATAAAATCAGTATTGCAACGGCCACCGGCGAGGCAGAATTCAACACGTCCGAGTTGCGTCAAACCTAGATTCCCTCCCTCGCCAACCACCCGGCAACGCAGGTCTGCGCCATCGACGCGCAATCCATCGTTGGCTTTATCGCCGACATCGGTGTGCGCTTCATCACTCGCCTTCACGTACGTGCCGATACCGCCGTTCCACAACAGGTCGATGCGCGACCTTAATAGGTAGGAGATCAACTCCGCGGGCGTTATCTGCGCCTCGTCGATATCGAAACGCCGCATGATCTCGGGGGACAGTTCTATCGACTTGGCCGAGCGCTCAAACACTCCACCTCCGGCTGAAATTACATCGCGCTGGTAATCTGACCAGCTGGAACGCGGCAGCGCGAACAAGCGCGCTCGCTCAGCAAAGCTGCTGGCTGCGTCCGGCTGCGGGTCGACAAAAATGTGCTGGTGATTGAACGCCGCCACCAGGCAGATATGCTTCGATAGCAACATCCCATTACCGAACACGTCGCCCGCCATATCGCCGATGCCCACCACACTGAAATCGTTACTCTGAATGTCAATGCCTATCTCGCGAAAATGCCGCTGTACACACACCCAGGCGCCGCGCGCAGTAATACCCATTTTCTTATGGTCATAGCCGGCGCTGCCGCCGGAGGCAAAAGCATCGCCCAGCCAGAACTGGTACTCAGCAGCGATGCCATTCGCGATATCAGAAAAAGAAGCAGTACCCTTATCCGCCGCGACCACCATATAGGGGTCATCATCATCCTTTGCCAGCACCTCTGGCGGCCGCGTGATGCCAGCCTCGGTGCGATTGTCAGTAATATCCAGCAGGCCGCGTATGAAAATTTTGTAACAGGCAATACCCTCTTCTTGAATCTCGCTGCGCGACATTGTCGGTTGCAGCTGCCGAGCCACAAATCCGCCCTTGGCACCCACTGGCACGATCACGGCATTTTTGACCTGCTGAGCCTTTACCAAACCCAGCACTTCGGTGCGAAAATCTTCCTGTCGGTCCGACCAGCGCAAGCCACCGCGCGCCACTTTACCGCCACGCAGATGCACACCCTCCACGCGCGGTGAATAGACGAATATCTCATACAAAGGCACGGGTTGTGGTACGCCGGGAATCTCGGATGGCTTAAGTTTGAACGAAAAGTAGGGCTTCAGAGCGCCGTTTGCATCGCGTTGGAAAAAGTTAGTCCGCAGTGTCGCTTTAACAACACGCACGAACTGACGAATGATGCGATCCTGGCCGAGGTTCGATACCTGCTCCAACGCTTGCGTGATACGCTGCTCTACCGCCAGCTCACGCTCATGCCGAAAGCTGTCGCCCTCCTCAAACTGCAGATCGAAACGCGTTAGGAACAGCTCTACGATAGCCGCTGTGATATTCAAGTGGTTCGACAATGTCTCAGCCACATACTCCACACTGTAGGGAAAGTTCAGTTGTCGCAAGTAACGCGCATAGGCGCGCAGCAGCGCGATCTCGCGCCAATCAAGCTTTGTGCCAATCAGCAGCTTGTTAAAGCAATCGTTCTCCGCCTCACCACTCCAGATGCGCGCGAAGGCGTCTTCGAACTCGTCCTTCACCTCGCCCATGCCGATGTCCGGGGACAGAGAATAGATGAGGCTGAATTCCTGAATCCAGAAAAACTGCCCATCGCGGCTACGAATGGCGTAAGGACGCTCAGTGACCACTCGCAAGCCTAGATTTTCGAGTATCGGAAGCACATCTGACAACGGCAGGCTTCCACCGCGGTGATACAGACGCAGACGCAGACTGTCCTCGCCCTCTCCCTCTCCCTCGCCATAGCTATAGCGATAGAAATTCATCGCCAGTTGCTCGCCTCGCATCAGAACTTGCAAGTGCCGGATATCAGATACTGCAACCTGCGGCTCGAAATCGTCGCGATACCCGGGGGGGAAACCGGTCGCCAGATCCCGGACAAGCAGCTCGCCCTGCTCGACGCCAAACTCTTTGATCAATAGCAAACGCAGCCGGTCTGGCCACGCCAGCATTGCCTGTACGATACTTGATTCCAGTTCCGAGACGTCAAAATCGATGGGTACTGCGCTATCCACTCGCAGCACGAAATAGCAACGCACCAGAATTGACTCAGAATAGAAAGCCGTAAACTCCAGCTCCCGCGCGTTGAATGCACGATTCAGTATCGCCTCAATCTTGCCGCGTTGTTCGGTGTTGTAGTTGTCGCGCGGCACATAGACTATGCAATTAACAAATTTTGCGTGGACATCCTTTCGTACGAAGACGCGAGTTTGTCGACGCTCCTGTATACGATTGACGTCATTGACCGTGGCACACAACTCTTCAGTACCTGCCTGAAATAATTCATCGCGAGGAAAACCATCGAGCACCCGCACCAGCTCTCGGCTCTCGTGGTCTGACCAATGCAGCTTTGACAACACCACCACGCGCTCCACCTTGCGCCGCACGATGGGTATCAACTCCGGATTCATCGAGTAGACCGTGGATGTGTACAAACCGAGAAATCGGTGCTGGCCCACAAGCTGCCCTTGCGCATCAAAGTCCCGGACTTCTACATAATCCGGATAGGCCACGCGATGCACTCTGGAACGCCTGCCAGATTTGGAAAAACTCAATTGATGGCTCACCAATTGCTCGCCATCGAGACGCTTGAGGTCTGCTTCGAGGTCGCGCACGCCGCGACTGTCCATATCCCGCAGCAGCCCCATACTTTGCTCCTTGCGCACCGTGATTCCATCAGACCCAGCCGCAGGCGTTACTTCCAGATACTCATAGCCCAGTAGAATCATATGCTCATCGCTGAGCCAGGCGAGAAACTCTATCGCCTCACTGCGTCCGTTTTTCGGCACGCAATCAGTTTGTGCAACGCGATGAGCCACGTCCTGCAATCGCTCAAGCATGGGCTGAAAATCCTCAACAACGACGGCCACTTCCTGCAGTATGGCCATCAGTGTTTCCTGCAATTGCGCAATGTCTTCAACACTAACCTGCCGGTTGATCTCAAAAAATAGCAGGGCTTCCAACGGGCCAGAGGCGCGATTTGGATGCTCTACCGGCAACACTTCGAGTAATTCCCCCGCAGCGGAGCGCTTTGTCGACAAGTTAGAGCTGACTATGGTGTGAATCGTCAGATTGCGACGGTTGAGCTCACCGCGAACGGAAGCCGTGCAAAAGGGAATGCCCCGGCACAGAACGACGAGGGTTGTATATTGACTGTCCCAGCCATGCGTGTTTCTGTCAGGATTGAAGATTTGCACCTGCGGACTATCTTCAGACCATTGTTGGATAAAACTCAACAAGCCACCCAGGCAACCGTAAAGGTCATCAATGCTGCGTCCTATTAAATCGTCGTCCTGAAATCGCCAGAAAAACGCCGAGGCCAGATTGTGCAGCGACTGTTGAGTCTCAGTATCCGCATCGGCATCGATACGCGTTGCCAGTTCTCTCAACAATGTCTCTTTGAGCTTTTCTACCGCCATACGCAGAACCCCGAAATGTTATAACTGGCAAATTATTAATGGCACAACGAATGGCACTGCCTCAAGTTGCAAGATCGGCGGTGAATTGAGTGGCATAGGGCTGGAACCCGCCGTGAACCCATACCCATAACCGGGGGCACGCCTTCTATGGCGGGCTTGAGCTACGGATGGCCGCCCCACGGATGGCCGCCCCACGGATGGCCGCCCCGCAGGTGGCCGCCCCGCAGGTGGCAGTCCCATCGCTATGCCACTCAATTCACCGCCTAAGTGCCACTTTCGTGGCTCAACGCAGTATCATTCACAGCGCAACCTTCTGCGCACCAGTTTAACGCATCCGCTATGATATGCAGGCCCCTGAGGAACTTTTTACGCCCCTGCAAGTCACAGATACCGCTGTGGCAAGGCAAGCGCCGTCACTGACTGGACGCCTTGGTATCTTTGGTTACAATGCGGTCCAGTCATGGCGAATTTCGGCACCTGGCAGCGGCAACTGGCTACAACCCCTTCAATGACTTAACACGACAGGAGAATTCGTGGCGAACGCAGATATTCGAGCATTAGATAACTGGCTTAGCGCTCAGATCGTCGGTCAGGCACATTTGGTGCAGCGGCTGATTATCGCGCTGCTGGCTGATGGACACTTGTTGGTTGAGGGCGCGCCCGGACTTGCCAAAACACGAGCGATCAAAACGCTGGCGGATGGCATTGAAGGCAGTTTCCATCGTATACAGTTCACTCCGGACCTGTTGCCTGGCGACGTCACTGGGACGGAAATCTACCGACCACAGGAAGCCAGCTTTCACTTCCAGAAGGGGCCAGTGTTTCACAATCTGGTGCTGGCAGATGAGGTCAACCGGGCGCCCGCGAAGGTACAGTCAGCACTGCTCGAAGCAATGGCAGAGCGCCAGGTGAGTGTCGGCAGCGAGACTTACCCGCTACCAGAGCTGTTTCTGGTGATGGCGACACAGAACCCGATTGAACAGGAAGGCACCTATCCGCTGCCCGAAGCACAATTGGACCGCTTCCTGATGCATGTCAATGTCGGCTATCCCGACACCGCCGCCGAAACCCAGATACTGCGCCTGACACGTTCCGAAGCGAGCCGCGGCAACGACAAGCCCCCCGCGCCTTTATCTCAACACAGTGTATTCGCCGCTCGCCAGGAAATACTGGCCATGCACATGTCAGAGGCCGTAGAACAATACATGGTGCAACTGGTGATCGCGACGCGCACGCCCGCTCTGTACAGTGAGAAATTGGCGGGCTGGATTGAATATGGCGGCAGCCCACGTGCCACCATCGCAATCGACCGCTGTGCCAGAGCCCATGCCTGGCTCAAGGGGCGCGACTTTGTCAGCCCGGACGATATACAGGCGGTCGTCGCCGATGTCCTGCGCCACAGACTCATACTGAGCTTCGAGGCCGAAGCCAATGGGATAACGCCAGACCAGGTGATCGAGGAACTGCTGGCTATCGTCCCTGTAGGTTGACCCAGAGCATGCAACTGGCTGATATCAACTCTCCCGCCCGCGGCGCCTATGCGCAACTGGACGATCTGATCGCCCTGCGCTTCCCTGCCAAGCAATTAAAGCTTGGCCGCAGGACTCGCGCGCTCAGCAATCTGGCCGGTCCCATTAAATCAAACTTTCGCGGGCGTGGCATCGACTTCGAGGAGGTGCGCACTTATCAGCCCGGCGACGACATTCGCACCATCGACTGGCGGGTGACGGCCAGAACAGGCAGCGCGCATACCAAGCTGTTTCGCGAGGAACGCGAGCGTCCGGTCCTAGTAGTGGTCGACCAGCGCAGCAGTATGTTCTTTGGCTCCAGCCACTGCTTCAAATCGGTACTGGCGGGGTATCTTGGCAGCCTGTTAGCCTGGAGCGCGCTGAATGCTGGTGATCGCGTCGGCGGACTGGTATTTAACGAGGCTGGGCACCAGGAAATTCGGCCCCGTCGCAGCCGCAAAACAGTGTTGATGTTGTTGTCACAAATTATGGGCTACAACACCGCATTGCCGCTGGGTACCAGCAATGCGCAGGATAGTTTCACACATATGTTGTCCAACCTGCGGCGCATCGCGCGACCGGGCAGTAGCTTGTTTCTGATCAGCGACTTTCGGGGCGCGTCTGCCGAGGGTGCCAGAGAACACCTGTTCCAACTGGCCAAGCATACCGAGCTAACCGCTGTGGCCTGCGCCGACCCCCTGGAAGCCGAGCTGCCCAAAGCCGGCAGCTATGCGGTGACCAACGGCAACGAGCGCAGCGAATTGCATACCGGTGACCGTCAACTGCGTCGAAACTACCGCTTACAATTGCAACAGCAGCGTGAATTGTTGACGGCTGATCTGGTGCGCCTGGGCGTACCCCTGCTACAAGCGTCGACCGACGAGGCGCCGTTCAGCCTGCTGCAGAAGTACTACATGGACTCTCGCCGGTGAATCCGCAGGACCCTTTGGCGGCTCTGAATCCGCTGCGGCAGCCGGAACTAATCGGATGGTGGCCTCTGGCACCGGGCTGGTGGTTAATGTTGGGCCTGTTGATTGTCATCCTGGCGGCACTGATCTACTTACTGCGCAGCCGGTACCAACGCAATGCCTATCGGCGCCGTGCCCTTCTCCAGTTGCAAGCATTGCAGCTACAGTTGCAATCAGACGGCGACTCCCGCGTGTTTATTACAAAGACCAATGCCCTGCTCAAAAGCGTCGCAATATACGCCTACCCCGGTGCAGATGTGGCGGCGCAGCACGGCGAAGCGTGGCGCTTGCTGCTGAATCGCTCACTACCGGCATCTGAGCAATTACAGAGTAAGTTCGACAACGCCATGTACCAGAAAGACTACCCGCAGATAGACGTCGCCCACCTGTATAGGGCAGCACAGCACTGGATGAAGTCCCACAAGGCTCAGCTATGATCGAATGGATCTGGCCATGGATGCTATTACTCGCGCCGCTGCCCTTGCTGGTGCGACGCCTGCTGCCACCGGCACGCTCACAGCAACCCGCGTTGCGTGCGCCGTTTTATGCCGAATGGCAAGAGATGAGTGAAACGCAGGTCGGTCGATCAGTGCGCAGCGGCGCGCTGCCTACCCTCGCCCTGTGGTTACTTTGGTTGCTACTGCTACTGGCGGCGGCGCGGCCGATGTGGATCGGCGAACCGATTGAGCTGCCCAACAGCGGGCGTGACCTGATGATTGCGGTCGATATTTCAGGCTCCATGCGTATCGAGGATATGCAGGTAGGCCAGTCATTGGTGCCGCGCGTGGATGCCGTCAGGCAAGTGGGCGCGCAGTTCATCAGCCAGCGCAGCGGCGACCGTCTGGGGCTTATCCTGTTCGGCACGAACGCCTACGTGCAGTCACCCCTGAGCTTTGATACCAGCACTGTCGAGCGGTTTTTATCAGAGGCACAAATTGGCTTTGCAGGCGAGGAGACGGCAATAGGCGACGCCATCGGGCTGGCGGTAAAGCGACTCAAAGAGCGGCCTGCCGAAAGCCGCGTACTGATCTTGCTGACTGACGGGCAGGATACCGCGAGCTCCGTCAAACCCATCGATGCTGCGCAGCTTGCCGCTACGCTGGGTATTCGTATTTACACCATCGGTATTGGCGCGGATTCACTGACCATGCCCGGCCTGTTTGGCTCCAGCTTCGGCAGCCGCCAGGTCAACCCGTCTGCAGAGCTGGATGAAGCCAGTCTGCAACAGATCGCTCAACTCACCGGCGGAGAGTATTTCCGCGCGCGCAATCCGCAGGAGCTGGCCAACATTTACCAACTACTGGATCAACTGGAACCGGTGGAGCAGGAAACCACACTTTATCGACCGCGACAGGCCCTGGGCTATCTGCCGCTGCTAGCTGCTCTGATGCTGAGCTTCCTACTGGCGCTGCGCCACTGTCGTGCTGCTTTTGACGGAAACAACGCCTTGGCAGCCGTTCATCAGGAGGACCGCTGATGGAATTTCACTGGATGCGGCCAGAATGGTTGTGGAGCCTGATACCGGCAATTATCCTGTTCGCTCTACTGTGGCGTCAGCGCCAGCGCTCGGGCAGTTGGCATTCGGTGATCGCGCCAGAATTGCTGCGCCATCTGGTCAGCGATATCGGCGCGTCGCGCAGCAGTAATCTGCTCCCAATGGTCCTTCTGGGATGGCTGCTTGCCGCCATCGCTGCCAGCGGTCCAAGCTGGCATAAAATTCCGCAGCCGGTGCACCAGAAGCAGGATGCGCTGGTAGTGGTGCTAGACCTCAGCTACTCCATGAACTCAGCGGACCCGGCACCGTCCAGGCTGGACAGGGCGCGACAAAAAATACTTGATTTGCTGCAGTATCGACGCGAGGGACAGACCGGGCTTATCGCCTATGCGGGTGACTCTCATATCGTTACGCCCCTGACCGACGACACGCCTACCATCGCCAACCTACTGCCAGCACTGCACCCGGAAATGATGCCGATCCCGGGCAGCGAGCCCGTCAGTGCGGTAACGCAGGCACTGGAGTTACTGCGCTCTGCGGGTATCCGGCGCGGTAAAATTCTGCTGGTTACCGACGGCGTCTCAGAACGCGATCGCGAGGGTATCGAAACAGTACTCACTGGAAGTAACGCTCAGCTGGCGATTCTGGGCGTGGGTACAGCAACTGGTGCACCCATCCCTCTGCCCGGTGGCGGTTTTATGAGGGACGATAATGGAACCATCGTCATGCCAGGGCTGGAAGAAACGGGTTTACGCGAGTTAGCGGCAGCCACGGGCGGCAGTTACCAGCGCATGGTAATAGACGAGAGTGATTTTAAGTCCCTGCTGGTGGCAAGCCCACTGGACAATGTGGAGGAGACGCTGGCACTGGACAGAACTGCGGATACCTGGGAGGACCAGGGTTACCTGTTTATTCTCGCGCTGTTGCCACTGGCACTGGCACTGTTCAGGCGCGGCTGGTTGATAGCCGCATTACCGGTAGTGTTTCTAGTGCAACCGGAACCCGCGACAGCGCAATCATGGAATGACCTGTGGCTGACCCAAGATCAACAGGGTCAGCGGGCACTGCAACAGGGCGACGCCGAGGGCGCTGCTTCACTGTTTGAAAACTCAGACTGGGCAGGCACGGCGGCCTACCAAAGCGGCGATTATGAAATGGCCACAGAGAAGTTTGAGAATCCTGCAAGCTCCGACAGTCTTTACAATCGTGGCAACGCGCTAGCGCGAACCGGAAAACTCGATGATGCCATCTCTGCTTATGAGCAATCGCTGGGCCTACTACCCGATCAATCCGATGCCAAGGAGAACCTGGCATTAGTCAAAAAGCTGAAAGAACAGCAGGAACAGGAACAGGAACAGGCAAAGGATCAAAACGAGGAGCAAGAGCAGAACCAGCAGCAGGACCAGAGCCAGCAGCAGGACCAGAGCCAGCAGCAGGATCAGGATCAACAGCAGGACCAAAGCCAGGATCAGGATCAGGATCAGGATCAGGATCAGCAGCAGCAGGATCAGCAGCAGGATCAGAGTCAACAGCAAAACGAGACTGAGCAGCAGCAGGGCGAGGATGACGAAGCCCGCGGCCAGCAGGCCGAGGACGAACAGTCTGAGCAGGAGGCCCAGGATCAAATGGCAGCGGGCATTGAATCGGGCGATGAAGAACGCGATCAAGCCATGGAGCAGTGGCTGCGCCGGATACCAGATGATCCCTCCGGCTTACTGCGGCAGAAATTCCGGTACGAAAGCCAGCAGCGGCAACAGCAGCAACAGCAGCAACAAGGAGGCCCCCGAGATGAAGAAACCTACTGGTAGTGTGCTGACCATAATGGTTATGCTCGTTCTAGTCCTGGGCGCCGATGTCACGCTTGCATCAGTCAGTGCCAGCGTCGATCGCAACAGGATGACGCTCGGAGACACGGTGCGATTGACGATCAATGCGACCGATGGTGAAGACATTACGGAGCGAGAGTTGCAACCTCTGCAGACGGATTTTGAGATTCTGCAACGCGCAACCAGCAGTAACACCAGCATCATCAATGGACGCGTATCCCATTCCAGGCAAGTCACAATCGATCTCGCGCCGCGTCGCGAAGGCAACTTGAAAATTCCCGCGATGCAGTTTGGGCAAAGTAAGACACCAAGCCTCACCGTGGTGGTAGGGCCGCCATCAGATACACAGACGGATGGGCAGAGCGTTGTGTTTGAAGCCGAAGTAGACCATCAGGAGGTCTATGTACAGGGTCAGGTAATTTTGACGCTGCGTGTGCAGCAAGCCGTAACGCTTGCGGGTCGCAGCATCTCGCCGCTGAAACTGGATGATGCCTTCGTTAAACCACTGGAACAACGCTCCTTTCAGCGTGTCATTGGAGGTCGCCCCTGGTTAGTCGACGAATTGCGCTACGCTATTTTTCCTGAGCAGAGTGGCACGCTCACCATTCCAGCCCAAATATTTTCTGGACGCATTGAGCGCGGCCGCAGCAGCTTTTTCGATATCGGCGGTGGCGGTCAGCTGGTAAGACGCAGCACGCAGCCCATCACGATTGATGTGCTACCCAAACCCGCCATTTATCCAAAGGAAGACTGGCTGCCAGCACAGCAGTTGACGCTGCAGGAAACCTGGTCAACTCCCCCGGAGGAACTGCGCGTCGGCGAGTCCTCTACGCGCACCATTCGTATTGTGGGAGAAGGATTGCAAGGCGCCCAACTGCCGCCAATACTGTTCACTAAGACGGAGGGCCTGAAGTACTACCCGGACCAGCCCACCATTGCTGAACAAGAAATTCCCGGCGGCCTCGAAGGGATTCGTGAAGATAGTGCAGCCGTCGTCCCAACCCGCGCAGGCTCCTATGTAATCCCGCAAATTCGCATCCCATGGTGGGACACAACATCCGAGCAGTTACGATATGCTGAGCTGCCAGAGCGGGCTCTGACAGTGAAAGGAGCCGCCACCGCAGACCCGCTCGGTACTTCGAGTGACACCGGCACTGCGCCAGCACCGGCGCTTAACGCTGCAACGGATGGGGCGGCCAGCTCGGTGAACGATTTCACCGCTGCAACGGACGTGGCGGTAAGTGCAGCCGCACAGCGCGAGATAAGATTCTGGCAAATCCTCAGCGCGATCAGCGCGCTGGGTTGGTTGCTGACGTTCGTTTACAGGCGGCGCAACCGTGTCCCTTCACCGCAATCCAGTAGTGAGATCGCCGCGATCGTATCGGAGAAAAAGGCCTTCAAGCAACTGCTTTTCGCCTGTTCGGAGGGAGACGCCGCCCGTGCGCGCGCAACGGTTATTGCCTGGTCAGCCGCCTTTACGCCCGGAGTTGCTGCCGTTTCGCTGGATCAGGTCGCGCAAAAGTGGGGCGATGAGGAGCTGGGACAGCTGCTGGGGAAAATCGATGAGGCGCTCTACCGACCAGGAGAAAACGCCTGGAATGGAGAGGAACTCGCAGCATGCCTGCGCCGGCTGCGAAGGATGGGCGCACACAGTGACGGCGGCAGTGACGAACAGCCGCTGCAGCTATATCCTACCGCCTGATAACCCGAAACAAAAAAAAGCAGCGAAGGCGCTATGCCATCGCTGCTGTAGTTTTACCTGGCGCTGATATTAGCCAGGGATTACATTGTTAGCGCAAGGACCTTTCTGTCCCTGGCCAACTTCAAACTCCACCGACTGACCATCTGTAAGCGTAGCATAACCGCCGCCACTCTTGATTTCTGAATGGTGAACGAACAGGTCTTTGCCACCATCTTCAGGGGTGATAAATCCGTAACCTTTATCTGCATTGAACCACTTAACCGTACCTTTGCTCATATTACATACTCAAAATAATTGGTGAATTAATGTCAGTTTCCAACCTCGCATTCACCGGTACGAAGTGGAAATTCCTGCGATTAACTTACTCGGTGACTGGCGTAGCGGCGGAAGACGTATCATCCTGTGTTGCCGCTGCACTGTCATCGCTTGCATCAAATTCGCTATTCGTAGCCTTTTTAAGGCGTTTTTCTTCCTTTTTCTTCTTCTTGGCGAGCTCTTTCTGCCGCTTTTCAAAGGAGTAGTTAGGTTTAGCCATCAGAATCCTCTATCAAAAAAAGCGCTCAAGCGGTGGGCGGCGCCCATGCTGGGGTACAATCTAACACACCTGCAGCGCAATTGCTGTCTGTCGTTAGCGCTTCAAGTTCATCAAGTTCAGCCCCAATAGCGGCCTTCATTTGAGTGATTTGGTCACAATTTCATACACATCCGGCGATAATTGCGGTTCATCCGCAAGGCGCTGTAGTTCAGCGCGCATCATCACTCCTCGATCCACGTAGTTGCGCCACTTGGTCAACGGCGTCAACAGGCGCGCAGCAATCTGCGGATTCGTGCGGTTCAATTGAACAACGATGTTGCCCAGGAAACGATAGCCACTGCCATCCAATCGATGGAAATTGATGGGGTTCTGCGAAGCAAATCCGCCGATCAATGCGCGTGCTTTATTCGGGTTACGAATATCGAAATCGACATGTAATAGCAGCCCCTCTACCCGCGCCAGTGCCTGTTGATCGGGGATTGCGGCCTGCAGTTGCAACCACTGGTTGACCACCAGCGCTTCGTGGCGCCAGTCCTGGTAAAACGCCTCCAGCGTGCTGTCGCGCAGCGTGGCGTCGCCGTAAAAGGCAATTTCCTTTAGCGCCGCGAGCCTGTCCGTCATATTGCCCGCGAGACGATATTGGCTGGCAGCCAGCTCAAGATTGTCGGGGTCTGCGCTCACGAGATAGGTGAGACAGGTATTGCGCAGACTGCGCTGGGCAATTTGCTCGCCGTCTGGTGCATAGGGAGCAAGGTTATGCAGGCATTGGTAGCGTGCCAGTAGTGGCTCAGCTAGCGCCGAGCCCAGCGCGGCCCGGACTATATTGCGCGCCTGGTGGATGGTATCAACATTGGCGCCCTCACCCTGACTGGCAAGTTCAGCCAGATAGTCCTCACTGGGCAGGCGCAACATTTCTGCTACAAGTGCCATATCCAATGATTCATCCACCAGCAAATCACCACAGGCCGCGATCAGCAGTGCATCGACAATCGGTTCCGCTGTAGCCAGCAACTGCGTCTCTACTTCGCGAATCACTCTGGTTGCCAGTGCCTGGGCACTGTCCCAGCGCACAAAGCCGTCATCATCACGACGCATAAGCGCACAGAGATCGGCTTTGCTGTAATCGTAGAACAACCGTACCGGCGCCGAAAAACCGCGCAGCAACGAGGGTACAGGACGTTCCGCAACACCTTCAAAAACGTAGGTTTGCTGCGCGCTATCTACCGTCAACACCGTGTGCGTGTTGTCGCTGCACTCGGGGTCGGGAGGCGTTCCGGACAGGCGCAATGGAAGGTTTCCAGCCTCGCCCAGCAGCCCCATGGCCAGTGGTATGAAAAAAGGCTGCTTCCCGGTTTGGCCGGGGCTATCCGGGCAGGATTGCTCGACATGCAAGGTGTAGCGCTGCGTGCCCACATCATACTCATCTTGAACCTTGAGTTGCGGTGTACCCGCCTGCGAGTACCAATTGCGGAACTGAACGAGATCTAAACCACTGGCATCCTCCATGGCGCAGACAAAATCCTCACAGGTGACAGCCTGGCCATCGTGCCGCTGGAAATACAGGTCGGAGCCGCTGCGAAACTGCTGCGCACCGAGCAGTGTGTGCATCATACGCACCACTTCCGCACCTTTTTCATAGACTGTCAGCGTATAAAAATTATTGATTTCCATGAAGGAGTCAGGGCGCACCGGGTGCGCCATCGGGCCGGCATCCTCAGCGAACTGAGCAGTGCGCAATACCGTTACGTCCTCAATACGTTTGACCGTGGGCGAACCCATATCAGCAGAAAATTGTGCATCGCGAAAAACAGTGAACCCTTCCTTGAGACTGAGTTGAAACCAATCACGACAGGTCACCCGGTTGCCGCTCCAGTTGTGGAAATACTCGTGGGCAACAATGGCCTCTACGCGCTGGAAGCCAGCATCCGTGGTGATTTCATGGCTACACAGTACGCAGGAGGTGTTAAATATATTCAGGCTCTTGTTTTCCATCGCGCCCATGTTGAAGTCGTCCACAGCGACAATATTGAAAATATCCAGATCGTATTCTCTACCATAGGCCTCCTCGTCCCAGCGCATCGCCTGCTGCAGCGAACGCATGGCGTGCGCGCATTTCTTGATGTCTTTTCCCTCAACATAAATACGCAGCGTGACGCACCGACCGTTCATCGTCGTAAACGTCTCTTCGATGTGCGACAAACTGCCTGCGACCAGCGCGAACAGGTAGGCAGGCTTTGGAAAGGGATCGTGCCAAACAGCCCTGTGACGCCCGTCAGCGAGCACTTCCAGGGCGACCAGATTTCCGTTACTCAACAGCACAGGGTAGCGACTGCTTTGCGCTTCCATCGTGACCGTAAATACTGACAGGACATCGGGTCGATCCAGGTAATACGTGATCTTCCGAAAGCCCTCTGCCTCGCATTGCGTGCAGAATAAGGCGCGCGACTTATAAAGCCCGGACAAGGACGTATTTTTCTGTGGCTCAATGCGCGTGCGACAGGTGAGAACACACTGCTCGGGCACGGCGTGGATTAGCAGAGATTCATCACTAAGCCGATAATCCGCGTCGTCAAGTTCAACGCCGTCTATCGCAAGCGACAGCAACTCCATTTCCTCGCCGTGCAACTCCAGCGAGTCATTCTGCGCGACAGCGTTGTCACGCAACAGGTAAAGACTGGAGGTAACAATTGCACAGTCTTCGTGTAGCTCGAAGTGCAAGTCAGTGCGATTGATCACGTACGCCGGCGGCTTGTAGTCTTTGAGATAAATCGTTACCGGATTGGCATCGCGCATAGTGTTACTCAGCCGTGTGCAAGGACAGGTAATAGCCGCCGTACTTGCGTATATTGATGACGCCGGTATCAAAAATCAGATACTGCCCCTTAATACCCAATAATGTGCCCCCGATGGATGGCGTCTTATCCAGATTAAGGGATTTAACTTTAGCCGGGTACTCAAGCACAGGGTAGTTGATGAACGTGTCACTCTCTTCGGGTAGCTCGGTGATCGCTTGTATACCGTGCGCTTGGACCAGAGCGACCAACTCATCAGCACAATCTGCCATCAGTTGACGACGCACTTGCTCCAAGTCACAGGGCTCAGCATCGCCCTTGAGCATTGCCTGCCAGTTAGTTCTATCGGCAATATGCGCTTTAAACGCGGACTCCACCAGACCAGAGTGCAAGCGGCTTTCTACACGAAAAATCGGTCGCGCCTGCGTCGCGCCCTGATCCATCCAGCGTGTCGGCACCTGCGAGCCACGAGTAATACCGACCTTGATGCCCGATGTGTTGGCAAGGTATACGAAATGGTCAACCATGCAGTGCTGCTCGCCCCATTCGGGTTCGCGGCAGGTACCCGCGGCATAATGGCACTTCTCCGGACTCATGATGCAGCTATCGCACTGTGCGAGTCGCTTAAAGCAGGGGTAACAGTAGCCCTGATTAAAACTCTTGTTGGTTTTACGATTACAGTGAACGCAATGAATAATACCCTGATAATCAAGCTGCAATTGCTTGCCCAAGTATTCATTCAGCGGGATTTCATGGTCGCCAAGCACCATCGTATAGGACACTGGGTTCGATAGCGCAGTTTTCATCTTGCGGACCGCGCCGGCCGCCAACAGCTCAGCCAAGTGATTCTCCTACTCTTGCCATTTCAGGGGTTGTTCCGCCGATGTCTCGCAGGGATCGCTGGCCACTGGTTTCTTTTCAACATACCCGATACGGTCCTGCTCCGGCAGATGCCGCTCGCCCCAAGCGATAATAGCCTGCATGGCGTGAACACGTTGCTCTGGTGTAAGCGTTTTATTGTCCGGCCACTTACCGAGCTCTACCGCACGCAAGAGGCGCTGGTATATTTCCGGAGACATCGAGTTGATTGTTTGTTTGTAATCCATCGGGGCTGTCATGCTGTCAATGCCTGCGATTATACCTGTGTGCTCGAGCGCTTGTCGCCGCCATACGCTGAAAGAGCGCCAAACAGCGCGCCCAGCACAGCGCCACAGAGCAGCCCACCAACATGAGCAGCATTGGCGATCGCGCCAAAACCCAGCACTTCCACCATACCCACCATGCAAAACACTAACCAGCCAACCATCAGCAACATAATGCCCCTGGAGGGTTGTATGCGCCAACGCGGTTGCAGTAACGGCGCCACCCATGAGAAGCCCAGCATACCGTAAACTACACCGGACATGCCGCCAAACAAGCTGCTGCCGTCGAAAGCGAACTGGCTGGCATTGGATACGACAGCAATAACAGTAAACAGCATAAACATATTGAAATGCCCCAGCACCTGTTCCACCCGACCTCCGAGATCCCACAACCAGAGGCTATTGAAAACAATGTGCAACCAACCGAAATGCAGGAACACCGGCGTCACCAATCGCCAGTACTGCCCGTCCATGCTATCAAACAGCGGCTGACCTACAGCCGACCGGATCGGCGTGAAGGTAAAATAATTCAACCAGTTTAAAGGCGCATGTAGGTACACGAGCAAGAAACCGCAGAAACTCAGGACTATTAGAACCAGTGTTACAGGCACCCGGCGCCATTGGATGAGACCAGGAACTTTTTGTGACATCGGCTTCCTCTGTGTCAACTCAATGCTCACCCGACCAGACCGCCATGCCTTATAAAGCGCCTGCACCTGAGGTGCCTGCCCCTCTTCTGCCACCAGGACAACCTGCTGGCCGCCCTCTTCGAAAATACGGTGCATCACTCCGCGCTGGTGCAACAATGCACTGAGAGGCAGAAGATCCTCCTCAAGTGCGACGCTAAGTGCCTGATGCAAATTCTCCATCAATTGACCAGCGCGTTGCTCCAGCGCAGCTTATCTCTGCAACTGGCGTAAAAACTGTGTCCCAGGGGATGCAACAGGGTCAGGCGATGTGGATACTTGGTGATGTGCACGGAATCGCCAGGGCGCGCCTTCGTCTTGGGACGCCCGTCACACGTCACCGGAGGATGGATACGATTTCTGGCGAGGATATCCAATCTAATCTCACAATTACCATCGACCACGATAGGCCTGCTACTCAGTGCGTGGGGAAACATCGGCACCAGAACGATCGCATCCAATGTGGGATGCATAATCGGACCGCCGCCCGACAACGAGTAGGCGGTGGAGCCCGTTGGCGTTGATACGATCAGGCCATCGGCGCGTTGCCGATAGACAAAGGTATCGTCAATATACAGTTCAAACTCAATCATCTGCGCTGAAGTGCCTGAGTTGACCACCACATCGTTAAGCGCTTCGCCACGGCCGGTCACCTCGCCATCGCGACGTACTTCCGCATCGAGTAAAAAGCGGCTTTCGTGCTCAAACTGTCCATCCAATACTGCCGGGATCTCCCGAGAAATTTGCTCTGGCGTAATGTCAGTGAGAAAACCTAGCCGGCCACGGTTGATACCCAATACGGGCGTATCAAACTTCGCCAGGGTCCGCGCTGCGCTGAGCAGGCTTCCATCGCCGCCGACTACAATAACAAGATCTGCCTCTGCGCCAATCTCATCAAGAGAGGCCATGCGTGGCGCAGTATCGGGCAGAATATCGCCGAGCGAATCTTCCAGTATCACATCCAGTCCGCGGGACTCTAACAGTTCCACCAACTCCCGCAACACACGAGTCAGTCCGCGCTGCCGACTGCGACCAGCCAAACCAATTTTCCTGAAAGATGCCTGCATCTAACTGCTTCTCTACAGTGAAGGACTGGTATTATACCCACGAACCCACACAGTAGCGCAGCGATCATCAATTTTTCCTACCGCCACCAGATTGTGCGAGATCTCGCCTGGACCTGCTTCTCGCCACCGCTAGTGCACATTGCGCATCTGGTAGGTGCGAATAGCCCCGTATCGGCCTATACACCACAGTTTACGCCTGCAAGAGCGCTATGGCTGAAACTGCAGGACGACGACCCCGCTCCGCTTCTGGAGCACTTGGCTATGCGCCCTACGCATAGGTTGGGTGTCTACTTTGAGCAGCTCTGGCATTTTTTCCTGCAACACGACCCGGTGACCGAGCTGATTGCACACAATCTGGCTGTGCGCGATGGGGGGAGAACGTTAGGCGAATTCGACTGCATCCTCTACGACAAGCAACACAGGCGCTATGTTCATCTGGAACTGGCAGTGAAGTTCTTTCTAGGCGTGCCTCAGACCGCCAGAAAATTCCCCATTGAAGGGAGTGCACTGGACTGGCTGGGTCCAGACCAGAAGGATAGGCTCGCAACCAAGCTTGACCAACTATTGTTGCGCCAAATTATGTTGACTGACGCTCCCGCTGCGAGGTCACTGCTGGGTGAACTCGCTATTACTGACATCACAAAGCAGATCGCACTCAAAGGCTATCTGTTTCAGGCGCCGGGCTCATCCCTGCCCCTCCCTCCCGGCTACAATGCCGATTGCCCGCTTGGATGTTGGGTGCCACTTGGCGACGAACTGGCTCGCCATTGCGCGCAATTGGCTGCGAGCACCTTCGTAATTCTCCCCAAGAGACGCTGGCTCAGTGCAGCATATAGCGAGGACAACGCAGAACAGTTAGCCCCCCCTCAACTCAATGATGCAGTAGCTGAACAACTCGGCAGCGATGGCTATCCACTACTCGTCGCCGCGCTTGATAAAAATGGCGAAGAATTCAGTCGCTTTTTCGTCACTCCCCGCAGCTGGCCGGAAAGCGCCTCATAGTCCTTCATGCGGCGTCTGTCTAATCCCCGCAGTCTAAAAGATATGCGAGGCGCTTTTGCGAAGCCCTTGTCGAACTCTGCCGTTGTCTGCCGAACTCTGCCGAACTCTGCCGAACTCTGTCGAACTCTGTCTAAAGTAAGCAAACGCAGGACCGCTCTCTTGCAGCAGACCCGTTTTAAGCTGCCGCTGCCGTTTAGCGCAGTATAATTGTCTGCGCGGGCAATCTATACTGTGTCTGTGATGCCTTTCTTGAGAACAGAGTATGCCGGGTCAACAAGAGGCCAAATGGCCATTTCGCTGGGACCTCCTCCTGCGCTACCGATTTATCGAAACGCTGGCCCTTTGGGAGGGACGCCTCACTACTCGGCACTTGTGCGACACCTTTGGCATCGGCCGGCAGCAAGCCAGTAAAGATATTAACAATTACATCCGCGAAGTCGGTCCCGGCAACCTCGAGTACGACAAATTCCTGAAGGGCTACAAGCCAACACCTGCATTTGAGCCGCGCGTTACGCAGGGCCTGGCTGACGAGTATCTGCACCTGATGGCGCGCAATAACGAACTGATGAACGTGTTCGAGTCCCTGTCGCTGAACGTTGCCAATGTCGAAGTACTCACGCTGCCTGTGCGCGATGTAAAACCGGAGGTGTTGCGCCCCATCATGCAGGCCGCGCGCCAACAGCGGCGACTGGATGTCGACTACGTGTCACTCAACCACCCTGACCGGGAGGGCCGCATTATCGTTCCGCACACGCTGATCTACAGTGGCTTGCGCTGGCATGTAAGGGCCTGGTGCGAAAAGAACGCCGCTTACCGCGACTTTGTACTGAGTCGATTTCGCGATATCCCCGAGATAATGGACGAATCCGAACATGGTGCAGAGGGCGACACAGACTGGCACACGCGGGTTATCGTGCGCATCGTGCCGGACCCGCGCTTGCAACCAGCGCAGCGCGAAGTGATTGAGGTAGACTACGGCATGGCAAATGGCGCGCTTGAAATATCAACCCGGGCCAGACTGGTCACCTACGTATTGCAGTTGCTGCATATCGAACCGAATGAACTCGCCGAGGATCCAACCGCTCAGCAGATCATCGTCGAGAATCGAGCAGAGCTGGCACCCTGGTTGTTTGGATAAGGGTTGTTTAGAGAGGGGTTTCTGCGTCGTGGACAAGAAAAACAGGTTTGAAGTCGCTTACTCCGAGAGCAAGTTCTGGAGCAAATTAAAACGCTACGCCAAAACGGCCGGTACGGAAGTGGTTGAGAAAGCGCTGCTGCTGTTTTATGCCGCTCAAGAAGAAAAAGCGCCCGCATCGGCAAAGGGCACGATTGCCGCCGCATTGGGCTACTTTATCATTCCGCTGGACGCTATCACTGATTTGGCACCAGGCATCGGCTATGCCGACGATCTGGGCGTGCTGGTTCTGGCTATCGCTGCAGTGGCTGCCTATATCAATGATGATGTGCGCGTGAAAACTGCGGAAAAAATGCATGCCTGGTTTGGCAATGAGGCCGACGAAGACCCTCCCATAAACGAGTAGGGAGCCGATGTTTCAGGCGCGGCGCAACCAGACCAACGGTATTTTGCGTTGCGCTTTCTCCAGGTACTCACCCTGGTGCTTGTTCAACTGCACGATGGTCCGCCATAATTCGTCGCGGTCTTCTTCCACCACATCCTCTGCTGTCGCGCGAAAATGCTCCCTGCCCAGTTGCACGTTTACATCCGCATTTGCCTGCATATTGAGGTACCACACCGGATGCGTCTCCTTGCCGCTGTTCGAGGCGGACACGACGATAGAATCGCGGTAGGGGTAACAGGCAATCGGCGCGCAACGCGCCTGGCCTGTCTTGCGCCCGATAGTCTCCACTAGCGCCACATCGATCTGGCCCATGCGGGCTCCGAGGCGACCACCACTGGCACGGTAAATAAATTGGTGCACCTTGCCAAAAAGCTTCCAGCTCATGATGGGTCACAGAGCCTCATCACTGGCGCCAGCCTGTCACAGACCGCACTCAAGATTGTAATTTCTTTAACAGGTCGATCGGAATCGGAAAGACCAGTGTCGAGCTCTTATCGCCCGCGATCTCGACCAGTGTCTGCAGATAGCGCAGCTGTATAGCCTGATCCTGGGAGGACAACACCTTGGCGGCTTCGGCCAACTTTTCAGCCGCTTCTGCCTCACCCATCGCATGAATGACCTTGGCGCGACGCTCGCGCTCTGCCTCAGCCTGCTTGGCAAGTGCCCGCACCATGGTCTCGTTAAGATCCACATGCTTGATTTCTACGTTTGCGACCTTGATACCCCACGCCTCCGTCTGCTTATCGAGAATGCTCTGTATGTCGGTGTTCAGTCGCTCGCGCTCCGCTAGCATGTCGTCCAGCTCATGTTGCCCCAGCACCGAACGCAGGGTTGTCTGGGACAGCTGACTGGTAGCCTCCAGGTAATTTTCGACCTGGATAATCGCGCGCTCCGGATCGACCACGCGAAAGTAAATAACTGCATTGACCTGCACAGACACGTTGTCACGTGAGATCACATCCTGAGTCGGGACATCCATCACGATGGTACGCAAATCGACCTTCACCATTTGCTGAATCACGGGGATAAGAATGATCAGTCCGGGGCCCTTGATTTTGTAGAAACGTCCCAGCGTAAAAATAACGCCGCGCTCGTATTCACGCAGAACGCGGAACATGACGAACAACAGTGCAAGCACCAGAAACAGAACGATACCTATAATAGAAAAATCAAACACTGTGTTTACCTCTCTTTGCGTTTGCTGACGTGCAGCGTTAGGCCGTCGATGGCGTCGACAGTCACTGTATCATGCGGCGCCAGCGATTCCGCGCAGGCCACCGTCCACAATTCGCCGTCCAGGCTGACACGCGCAATGTCACCGGGCTCAGATTCAACGACAGCAGTCAACCCTACCAGGCGCTCAATGCCAGTCACTAAAGGTCGGTTGCGCGCGCGCACCATCATCCCCAGCGCCATGATTAACACGCCACCGCTAAATGCTGCGACACCGAGTATCACAGGCAACGCAATCTGGTAGGCTGGGATATCTGTGTCCATCAGCAGCACCGAGCCGACAATAAAGGCCAGCAGGCCACCGAACCCCAATACGCCAAAACTGGGACTGAGGGCCTCAGCCGTCATCAGGCCGATGCCCAGCAAAATCAGCCCCAATCCCGCGTAACTGATCGGCAGAGCCTGAAAGGCGTAAAGCGCCAGGAGCAGGCTGATCCCACCGGTAATGCCGGCCAACCCGCCACCGGGACTATAGAACTCCAGCAACAGGCCGCAGATACCTACTAACATCAGGATATACGCGATGTTGGGGTTGGTGATGATACCGAGAAATTCGCTGCGCGCATCCATAGTATGACTGTACACCCGCAGATTGGCAGTCTCCAGAATGACCTCGCCCTCACCCACCTGCACTGCGCGGCCCTCTATCTGCACCAGCAACTCGGGCACTGAGGACGCAATGATTTCGATGACGCCCTTCTTTAGCGCATCATCGGCCGATAGGCTCACGCCATCGCGCACTGCTTGCACGGCCCATTCGGTATTACGCCCGCGCAATTGTGCCAGACTCTGTATATAGGCCACCGCATCGTTGACGACCTTGCGCTCCGTGGGAGTGGCAACATCACCAGCGTTTTCCTCACCGTCTTTCTCCTGGCCCCTTCCCAACTTCGGCATTTCGGGCGCCCCAATCTGTACCGGCGTGGCCGCACCGAGATTAGTCCCCGGCGCCATGGCGGCAAGATGCGATGCGTACAACAGGTAGGTGCCCGCGCTCGCTGCTCGCGCGCCCCCCGGTGCGACATAGGCCACAACGGGGATCGAGGACGCGAGAATCGACTTGATCATATCGCGCATGGCAGTATCCAATCCACCGGGGGTGTCTATGCGCAAAATAACCACGTCTGCCCCTGCACTTTCGGCCTGTTCGAGTCCACGCACGAAGTGATCTGCCATAGACGGGCCGATAGCACCATTCACATCGATCAGCCAGGCATCGGCACGGGCAGCGGTGTTGAGTGCCAGCAACACCAGCAGCGGCAACAACTTTTTCATAAGTGTCTCAAGCATATAATCCTTACTTTACAAGGAGTATAGAACAGCGTGCAAGTTCCGTGCTGAACCTCGGCGCTAAAACAGTGCGTGGCCTAAATAGAGTACGCTTGCCTATGTGACGCGGACTACATTAGTCTGTGGCGGCCTTTTACGATAAATAGATAATCCGGATACGGAGCATCATCATGAACGATAAGGATCAGCCAACAGACGAATTCGCAGCGCTTGACGCCACCGCACAAGCTGCGCTCGTGCGCAGCGGCGATGTGTCGCCCCTGGAGTTAGTGGATGCCGCTATTGCTCGCATCGAGAGTGGCAATGAAGCACTCAACGCCGTGATCTACGAACGCTTCGACCGGGCGCGTGAGGAAGCCCGAGGCACCCTGCCCGACGGTCCGTTTCGCGGTGTTCCTTTTCTGTTGAAGGATCTGGATGGCTTTTCTGCCGGCGATCCCTTTCATGGCGGCAACAAGGCATTGGCAGAAGCCGGTTTTATAGCGCCAACAGACAGCTATCTCACGGGTAAATTTCGTGCAGCCGGGCTGGTGATTCTGGGGCGCACCAACACCCCTGAATTTGGGCTAATGCCCACCACAGAGCCGCTGACAAGGGGGCCTACAAAAAATCCCTGGAGCCTTGGCCACTCCCCCGGAGGGTCCAGTGGCGGCTCTGCGGCAGCCGTTGCAGCGGGTTTTGTGCCTATGGCACATGCCGGCGATGGCGGCGGTTCGATTCGCATCCCGGCCGCGTTCTGCGGCCTCGTGGGACTCAAGCCTACGCGCGGTCGCCACTCGCTGGGACCCGAAGCAGGTGATTCCTGGGGCGGTCTGGTCGCACGCATGGCACTGACTCGCACCGTGCGCGACTGCGCGACGGTTTTACAAGCCATTCAGGGCGAAATGCCCGGCGACCCCTACACAGCACCACCACCCTTGCGTCCCTATCCGGAGGAACTATTATCGCCCGGACGGCGCTTGCGGATCGGCATGACCACGGTAGCCAGCGACCCGGCCAGCGTCACCGCGCCAGAATGCGCCCTTGCAGTGGAGAAGGCAGCGCGCCAACTGGAACTTTTGGGCCATTCTGTGGAAGAGGCGCGACCCAATGTCTGGAAAACACCTGAATTTTTCGAGGCGACACTGGCACACTTTTTGGTTGCATACGGGGTCTGGACCGCCGCCGAACTCGATCGAGTTGCGGCGATAATTGGTCGGCCATTGACCGAGGCCGATGTGGAACCGGGCACCTGGATGATCGCGGAACCGGGAAGATCCGCAACAGGGCTTGCCTATCTCGCGGCTATAGAGTTTTTTCAAAACGGTTCGCGGGAGATGGCCAAGTTCTGGGCCGACGACGGCTTCGATCTGTTGCTCACGCCTACGGTACCTGAGCCACCGCCGCCATTGGGCCAGTTCCATGACGATAACAACCCGTTCGCCGGTCTGATGCGTTCATCACAAATCATACCGTTTGTTGCGCCGTTCAATCTCACCGGACAACCTGCTATTTCGTTGCCACTGCATATCAGTGATGACGGCCTGCCGATTGGCGTGCAACTGGTCGCCGCGTCGTATCGCGAGGACCTGTTGCTGCAGGTTGCGGCAGAACTGGAGACTGCAATGCCGTGGCCGACTGCGCCGGTTGTGCCGCGCAGCATTCCGTGATGGAACAGGCCGCAGAAACACTGGGGTCAGAGTAAAAACTGCCTCGCAGTTTCGTAGCTATAGTCAGAATCCACGCTTACTTGCCCTCTATTGTCCACGGAAGAATCCTGTGGCCAGATCGAGAAAATATTGCCTCGTGTGCATTCCTAAGCAAGCGTTTTTACTCTGACCCCGATGATCACCTGAGTGTAAACACAGTAGCACCCGCCACCACCAACCACAGCAGTTCTTCAAGATAACTGCCCATAATCACGAGCCCGGCCGTCACCGCAAGTATTGCGATTAGCCTGTCGGCCCAGGGATTGGTGTGGCCGTGCAATTTGCGTGGTTCTGCAGCGCCCGGTTGCACGGTACCTCGCTGTCTATCCTGCAAAAGTCGGCGGATTATTTGCATTTCGATACGTGTTGCCACTGCCATGATGTCGCTCCCATAAACGTTGGCTGTCGCTACGACAGCGCTTTTGCTAGTCAGGAGGTCATCATCAACGCCATGGGTTCAACACACCATCTGTCCCGTTTTCAACACGATTGAAAACACGACACGCCGAGGCCGCAGGATTATTCGGGGTAAAGCCCTATCTGGCTGACTTGAGCGGGGTGACTTGAACGGGTTAACTTGAGCGGGTTGACTTGAGTGGGGCGGCTTGAGAGGCACTAACCAGAGTTGGCTGCGACAAAGGTATCGCAGGCCGCGAAATCGCCGGAATCAAAGCCTGTCCTAAACCATCTGACGCGTTGCGCGGAGGTGCCGTGCGTAAAGCTGTCCGGCACTACCTGCCCCCCGGCATCGCGTTGCAGTCGGTCATCGCCTATTGCTGTCGCCGCCTGCAAGGCTTCCTCAAGATCGCCGGGATCCAGTAACTGACGCTCGGTGTTAGCCGCGTGCCCCCACAATCCGGCAAAGCAATCTGCCTGCAGTTCCTGGCGCACAGACAACGCGTTAACGCGCGCCGCGCTCGCGCCGCGGCCTGCAGCCCGCACCTTTTCGCTGATACCTAACAGCGTCTGCACATGGTGCCCAACTTCATGGGCTATGACATAGGCCTGAGCGAAGTCACCAGGCGCGCCCTAGCGCACGTTGAGATCACGAAAGAAGGATAGATCGATGTACAACTGTTGATCGCCAGGACAATAAAACGGCCCCACGGCAGCGTTGGCGCTGCCGCAGGCGGAGCTCACACTGCCGGTGAATAATACCAGCGTCGGCTCGCGGTACTGCAGGCCCATTTTTTGAAACTCACCGTGCCAGGTATCTTCCGTATCGGCCAGCACGACAGACACGAATTCGGCGCTGCGTTGATCGGCCTCACCCAATGGCGCAGAGTTCTGACCGGACGCGACGCCGCCACCGGCCAGCAACGAGAGCACATCGATGCCCATCACCTGACCACCCACGACAACCACGATGCCGGTGACGAGAATGATGCGCCCGACCTTGGTACGGATAAGCGCCGGCAACAATCGCAAGACTACCGGGGCAACGCTCGCCGCACGATAGGAAGGACCGAGCCCGCGTCGGTCCTCAATGTTGTCGCTTCGCCTGCCACCTTTCCAGCGCATGCTATAGTCCTGCCGATAGGTTGCTGTGTCTTGATTATACTGCGCACTTTTATTTACTGCAGTCTCTACAACAGGATAGAACAATAAATGACCGATGGCATTCTTATAGGCGGCTCTGCGGCGGGCCAGATATTCCTCAATCCACGCTACGCCAATCGCCATGGCTTGATTGCAGGTGCTACAGGCACCGGGAAGACCGTTACCCTGCAATGCCTTGCAGAGGGCTTCTCCGATCTTGGCGTGCCGGTGTTTATGGCAGATGTCAAAGGCGATATCTCAGGCATCAGCCAACCCGGCAAGCCCCATCCCAAAGTCGATGAACGCGCGCAGGCGATAAGCATGAATGGCTACAGCCCGCGCGGCTACCCTGTCGCTTTCTGGGACGTGTTCGCCAGTAAGGGCACACCCGTTCGCTCGACCATTTCAGAGATGGGACCGCAACTGATCTCACGATTACTTGATCTTAACGAAACACAGGAAAGCATCATCACGCTGGTGTTCGAGTTTGCCGACAACGAAGGCATGCTGCTGGTGGATCTGAAAGACCTGCGCACCACTCTGGAATATTTAGGCAATAACAGCAAAGAGCTGGGCACAGGGTTTGGAGTATCTAAAGCTTCGGTAAATGCCATCCTGCGCCGACTACTGATGCTGGAGCGCCAGGGTGGTGACCAGTTTTTTGGCGAACCGGCGCTGCAGCTTCAGGATTTTATGCGCACTGGGCTCGATGGGCGCGGAGTGATCAATATCCTGGCTGCCGACAAGCTCATCATGAACACACGCGTGTACTCCACCTTCCTGCTATGGCTGCTGTCCGAGTTATTCGAGAATCTGCCTGAGCTGGGCGATCCGGAACAGCCCGTGCTGGTTTTTTTCTTCGACGAGGCGCATCTATTGTTTCGCGACGCCCCGAAAGCGCTGCTGGAAAAAATCGAACAGGTGGTGCGACTGATCAGATCAAAAGGTGTTGGTCTCTATTTCATTTCCCAAAGTCCCAGTGACATACCCGACAGCGTCCTGGGCCAGCTAGGTAACCGTGTACAACACGCCTTGCGTGCCTACACGCCAAAAGAGCAGAAGGCCGTCAAGGTGGCTGCGCAGTCGTTCCGCACCAACCCCGATCTGGACACGGTTACCGCCATTACCGAGCTGGGCGTTGGAGAGGCGCTAGTGTCTATGCTGCAAGACAAGGGTATTCCCGCGCCGGTACAACGCGTGTTGATTCGTCCTCCTTACTCGCGCATGGGTGAAGCGACGCCGGCAGAGCGACAGGCACTATTGGACAAGGACCTCAATATGCAGCGCTACGGCGAACCAATTGATCCACGTTCGGCGCATGAAGTCCTGCTCGAACGCACTGCCGCGCGACAGAAGGACGCGCAGGAAACTGATTTGGCCGAGCGCGCTGCAAAGGCCGAAAGCAAACCAAAATCCCGCTCCAACAGTCGCGAGAGCGCTGGAGAAGCATTCCTTAAAAGTGTGGCGCGCGCCGCCGGCAGCAGCCTGGGGCGAAAATTGTTTCGCGGGATTCTCGGGTCGCTACTCAAATAGGTCGGGTCGTTATCACAATCGGGCCGCGCGAATGCGTCGCCATAAGGTGACCAGCCCCAATACTATTGCCCCGGCAATCATGCCGATGAGCATGCCGCCCAGTGTGGGTGTCACTGTCGCCAGCGCCGGACCTACCGCAGCCACGCTAGCTACCATTGACGCCAGCGTGCTGATGCCGTCATTAAGGACCTGAATACCATGCACCAGAATGCCGCCGCCCACCATAAACATCGCAATAGTGCCGACTATGGCGAGGAATTTCATCAGCCACGGTGCAACACTCATCAGTTGTGAACCTAGCCAGCGAAGGCATTTTGACCATGCACCCCGCCCCTTGCGACGCATAAGATAAAGGCCTGCATCGTCCAGTTTTACGATTCCCGCCACCAGGCCGTAAACAAACACCGTCATCGTAAATGCAATTAACGACAGTACCAACAGCTGACTGATGAAATTCATCTCCGCAACGATACCCAGTGTCAGCACAATGATTTCCGCCGAAAGAATAAAATCGGTGCGCACCGCTCCCTTGATTTTCTGCTTCTCGTAGGCGACAAGATCAATAGCGGTATCGCGCGCACTGGCCACCACTTCATCAGGGTGAGCAGAGTCCTGCGCTCGGGATTGCAAAAATTTGTGCGCGACTTTCTCGAAGCCCTCATAGCACAGAAACAGGCCGCCCAGTATCAGCACAGGCGTGATCAACCAGGGAGCAAAAAATGCAATTAACAGAGCGGCCGGTACGAGAATACATTTATTGAGCAGGGAGCCTTTTGCGACAGCCCAGACCACCGGCAGCTCGCGGTCAGCGCGCATGCCGGTGGTCTGCTCGGCATTTATCGCTAAATCGTCACCCAATACGCCGGCGGATTTCTTCGCCGCTATTTTCGTCATCAACGCCACGTCATCAAGCACTGTCGCGATATCATCGAGCAGGACCAGTAGGCTGCTGCCGGCCATTAAGACATCACTCCAAAAAAAACAGGGCTATTGGGGGACGAATACTGCAGTGGATACAGTGTAAACATGAGATAGGCGGTAACGCAGCACCTGCGTTACCGCGTCAATACAGCGGCTAACCGAAGTGACAAAAGCAAATTTTGTTGCCGTCAAGATCGCGGAAATACGCGCCATAAAATCCGTCCATACGCTGACCGGGGGCACCCTCGTCTGTCGCACCATGCTCCAGTGCTTTGGCATAAAGTGTGTCCACCAATTCTTTAGAGCCAGGCGCAATGGACACCATAATGCCATTGCCCGGCGCAGGTGCCTCCTCGTTGTAGGGTGTACACACTGCGAGCATGGCACCGCCAGCAGAAGTGCCTAGCGCGGCGAGTCGGCCGGTGTCCATAATGACAGAGGCGCCCATATCTGAGAGAACTGACAGATAAAATGCCTTCGCCTTCTCAATGTCAGCGGTACCAATAGTGGTGTAAGCGATCATGCGTTTTCTCCTTGGATAGTAAATTGCCGAGAACAGGCTCTGCGAGCCACGCAGAGGCGACCCGCAGCGCAGTGTACACGCCCCGCCGGCGCACGCAACTGAGGTTCAGTCCGCCTGCTTGCGCCGACGACGGGTTGGCTGGTTCATCCGCGACTGCGGATAGCGCGGCAACTTGCCGGTCGATAAGTAGCGGTGAATGCTCTCCTGCGAGCGGATGCGAGTCGCCTTTTTCTTGCTGGGCACCATATGGTTGGATTGGCTCTTGTCGAGCACGCGGGCCCGGACGTTATCGTGCCATTGCTGATCCAGTGTGTCCTGAATGATACGCTGCGCATCTTCGTCCAGGATGGGGCAAAGGACCTCCACGCGGTAATCGAGGTTGCGCGTCATCAAGTCTGCGGAACCGATCACATAACGCGGCTTGCCACGGTTGTAAAAGACATACGCACGCGTGTGCTCCAGATAGCGGTCCACGATGCTGATCGCCTCAATATTCTCTGAAATCTCCTTTACACTCGGCAGCAGCGAACACATACCACGAACAATCAGTCGGATTTCTACACCGGCCTGACTGGCTTCATACAATTTCAACACCAGATCCTTGTCGACAAGATTATTGCACTTGAGCGTCATTGAGGCGCGATACCCCAAGCGCGCGCTCGCAATCTCGCCCTCAATCAAGTCAAGCAGGCCACTGCGGGCCGAATGAGGCGAAACCATGAGCAGGCGATAATTGGGTCTCAGATAGTTGTATTGCAGAAACTCAAATACATTAAAAACGTCCTTACCGATGTTCTGATCGTATGTCATCAGGCTGAAGTCGGTGTACAGCCGTGCGGTTTTCTCATTGAAGTTGCCGGTACCAATATGACTAAAATAACGCGAGGTATTCCCTTCTCTGCGCTCGATCAACAGTAACTTGCTGTGCACTTTGAGGCCCGGCAGGCCAAAGATGACCTCGATGCCATTTTCCGTAAGCCGCTGCGCCCAATTGATATTGGCCTGCTCATCAAAGCGCGCAGCCAATTCCACAACGGCCAGTACTTTTTTCCCATTCTGTACGGCATTGACGAGAGCATCGATAACTCTGGAATCGCGTGCAACACGATACAGGCAAATCTTTATCCTGGTCACCTGTGGATCCAGCGCAGCAGTCTTGAGCAGATCAATGACGTAGTCGTAAGGGTGATACGGGTAGTAAAGAAAAATATCTTTCTCGCGAATGCTGTCGAAAATATTCAGCTGCTCGTCCAACCGTTTGATCCTTATCGGCGGCAGCGGCTTAAACTCAAGGTAACGCGGACCGACATTGGGAAAGTCCATGAAGTCCTTGGAGTTATGATAGCGCCCACCGGCGATCAAGCTGTCGTATTTACCAAAGCCAAAGCGATGACACAGATGGTCCAGCAGACGCTGCGGCATCTTGCCGTCATAGACCATGCGCACCGTATCCGCCTTACGACGCTGCTTCAGGCTGAGCGCCATCTTGTCTATCAGGCTTTGCGTGATGCCGGTATCAATCGCCAGTTCCGCATCGCGAGAAAATTTGAAGCAATAAGCATCAGCGGAATCGATAGAAAATACTCCGCGAAACATTTGCGGCAGGCAAATGCGCATAATGTTGTCCAGTACAATGAACACGGTGCCTCCGCCCCGACCCTTGCGGCGAGGGATCTCAACAAACCGCGCCAGCCTGTCAGTGGGAACACCCACCACTGCTGAATAGCGGTTGTCCCCCGACTGGATATCCACCGCCAGATAAATAGACTCGTCAGTGAGCGCAGGAATGTCCTGACCATCCTGCAACAGTATTGGCTCCAATTCCGGCAGCACGGTAGTAGTGAAGTAGGATTGCACGAATACGAGCTGCCGTTCATCCAACTGCTGCTCACTAATCAGGTAAATACGTTGCGCTGCTAGCCCGCGTACAACCTCGCGATAGATGCGCTGGAATTCTTTCTGCAGCTCCACCACACGCTTCTGAATAGCCAACAGCAAATCCTTCGATTGCTGCTTGTTGTCGCCGGACGACACCGAGATCAAACGCCGCACCTCTGCCACTCTCACACGAAAGAATTCATCGGAGTTATTGGAGAAAATACCGAGGTAGCGCAGTCGTTCGATAACGGGAACTGTCTCATCTGCAGCTTCCTGCAGGACACGCGCATTGAACGAGAGCCAACTGAGCTCGCGCGGTATGAAAAGATCCTGATCCAGAAGATCCGCGAGGCGTGTTTTTATCGGATTGGCCATATCAGCTCCCCAAAAGACCCGGAATGATTAATGTCGGGACCAGGTGGCCATGGTCCGACGTGTATTCTGTGTTCATTATCTAGCCTGAGGGCATAACACTCTAGCCCACGCTTCTGTTATGACAGCGAAATGACGCGAATCATTACGAGCCCGCGAGTTACCTCGCAGAACTTAAAGCCAAAGGGCTCCGATAAGAAGGGCACTTACTTTTGCTGCCAGACCGGCGCCAGACACACTCTACTCGCTGTGGCGCCTATGTGCCTCCATTCACCTAATGTGAGGGTCATTCCAGTCAGAGCCAGATAGCGCTTGCTTAAGCCCCCCATAGAGAGCCTGGCCCTGTTTATGGGTATGGGTTCACGGCGGGCCCCTGCCCGGTAACATTGAATTTGGCGCCGACGTTCAAGCTACCCGCCTCGGAAGGCGACCAACATAAGCTGCGGCTCGTATCATAATAAACTACATTAATATCACACGTTACTACATTGATAATAATAAAAAACCCGCATTTCACGAAATGAAAGCGGGCCAAATAGCCGGTTGTTTCGGGGCAGAAACATCGGCCAGGGGACGTGTCAGCACGTGCAGGGAATGCAACGTGCTGTATTAAACACTAGACGGTATTGGGCAGATAACAAGGTAAAAACAAAAAAATGTGTAACGTCATCGCCAACACATCGGTGCGCAGGCGCAGCAGTCCAGACCAGACGGCGCAAACTACCGCGCTCAGAGCTGGGAAAACTCCTTGTTCAGTTGATACTGCCGCGAGGTGACATAGGATTCCATGTTCTCGACACGCCGCAGAGCGGCATCCAGGCGCTCGCTCGCGCGCTTAAGGCGCACTGAGCTGCTGTCGCTGTAACGAAATACCTTGCGCGGACGGTAGTCGTGGTGACGTTCGTCATACTCCATGTCCACTTCCACTGCATCGTAATTCAATTCCTCGGACGCATCGCCACTGGCATCTGTTCTGGCCGGACGCGGTGCCATGAGCAGCCAGGCGCCCAGATACACCCACAGTGCGAGAGTTCCGGTGAACAAGAACGCGCCCACGCACATCAAGCGCACCACCCAGGGTGCAATATCCCAGTGATCCGCAAGCCCTGCAGCGACCCCGCCAAGCTTACCCTCTCGGGTATTGCGGTACAGGTTTAGCCCCCAACCAGCGCGTCGCCGAGCCCGGAATTGTCGCTGGCCGCTGCGGAAACTGTGCGGGCTGTGTCGATCGCGGTCGTATTGTCTGTCTGTCATAAATTACTCCTTTCCTTCATCGCGGTCCTGACGATTCACTTGCTGTCGCCATTGCGGATGGTCTTCATCCAGTATGGATTCCAGCGCGCCGATACGATCAGTCAGTGTGTCTACCATCTCCAGCATATGGTCGATGGACTTACGGTCCTCCTGACCCAGACTGCGCGAAGATCGATTCACACTGCGATAGTGCATGGTGATCCATATAGGCGCCACGATCACCATGAACAAAATGGTGGGTACGAACATGAACTTCCAGAATTCCATTAACTCTCTTCCTCGATATGCTGTGGCTCACTGGGATTGGCACCAGTATAACCGGTGTTTTCAGCAGCAGACCCCGCCAAGCACTTAGGCGGGCTTCTTCTCCCCCATCCCTGCTTTGAGGCGCTCCAGTTCATCGCTGATACGCTCATCATCCTGCAGCGCGGTGATTTGCGCGGCGAGATCGGGAGGCACTTCCCTGCCCAGGTCCATCGACTCCAACTGGCTTTCCAGCGTATCCATGCGACGCTCGAAACGGTCAAACCGGTGAAAGGCATCATCGAGCGCCTCGCGGTGCATTTGCCGTTTTACTTTAATGCGCGACTCCACCGTCTTGCTGCGCATGGTGAGCGCTTTTTGCTTCGCCCTGGCATCGTCCAGTTTCTGCTGTAACTGGCCTACTTCGCTGTTGAGCTGTGCAATATGCTCATCGGTAGCAACCAGCTCCGCCTCTACCATGGCGACTTCCTCCTCTATCGCGCGTTTTTCCTGCAAGGCAGCACGCGCCAGGTCCTCGCGATCCTTGCTGATTGCCAATCGAGCCTTTTCTTCCCAACTGGCTGCCTCATCGCGCACCTGCTCAAGACGCCGCGCTGCTTCTTTGCGGTCAGCAAGCACTCGGGCAGAAGAACTGCGCACTTCAACCAGTGTGTCTTCCATCTCCTGAATGATCAGTCGCACCATTTTCTCGGGCTCTTCAGCCTGATCCAGCATCGAATTGATGTTGGAGTTAATGATGTCGGTCATGCGTGAAAATATACCCATTTTCGTTCTCCCTTTGCCGGTTCAATCCGCATCGACCTGCGCGCCGCGCGACTGTGCTCATCTCTATGCTCGCGACCCAATACTCTCAATAACTGACAGGCCACATACTCCATAAGTGCTACAGGATACGTGCCAGTTTTGACAAGTCATTGATTGTATTAGTATTAAAAGAAACGACGGGCTTATCGGCACTCGTCATTGAGATTTACTAGGCTTTATAAACCATACTATTGGTTATTTTAACGCCTTAATGCGGTATATTTGACCTTATGCGACTTAATGAATCTATTATTGGCAACTCTCCTGCACTGGCCAAAGCGCTGCAACATCTCTCTCACTTGGCTCAAATTAATCGCCCCATCCTGGTATTGGGAGAACGAGGCACAGGCAAGGAATTGGCCGCACAACGCCTGCACTTCCTGTCGGCACGCTGGCAATCACCACTGGTCAAAGTCAACTGCGCAGCGCTGGCCGACAATCTGCTGGAATCAGAGTTATTTGGTCACGAGGCGGGCTCATTCACCGGGGCGACGCGCGCGCATCGCGGACGATTCGAACGCGCCGATGGCGGGACTCTCTTCCTCGACGAGTTGGGCACCATGTCCATGCGCTTGCAGGAGAAACTGCTGCGTCTGGTCGAATACGGCGAGTTTGAGCGACTGGGCGGACAGGAGACTCTGCAGGTGGACGTCCGTATTATCGGCGCAACCAACACTGACCTGCGCCAGCAGGTCGCGAACAATCATTTTCGCGCAGACCTGCTCGATCGTCTTAGTTTCGACATCGTACACCTTCCAGCACTGCGCCATCGACAGGACGATATCGCGGAGCTGGCGCAACATTTTGCCATGCAACTGTGCGCAGAGTTGGGCTGGGAGTTGTTTGCAGGCTTTACCGATGAGGCCATGGACGCGCTGCAGCGTTACAGCTGGCCCGGTAATGTAAGGGAGCTTAAAAATGCCGTAGAGCGCTCCCTCTTTCGCTGGGACAACCCACAAAGCCCCGTCGCTGCCGTTATCATTGATCCGTTTCTTTCGCCGTTCGAAGAATTACAGCCAACGGAGCCCGATGCAGCGGACAAAGGCATAGTTTCCATGGAACCGAAGGCGCCGGACTTTCAGGCACACATTCAGCACGTGGAAGTAGCACTTCTGCGCAGAGCGCTGGCAAGTAATGGCTACAATCAGCGGCGCGCCGCTGCTGAGCTCGGACTGAGTTACGATCAAATGCGCGGCCTGGTGCGCAAATACACATTGTCAGAACCGGCAGTCTAATGGGCCCGGAATAATACTACTACAACGAGAGCGGTCTCCAATTCCCACGATAACGAAGACCCTGCATCTATAGCGGAAAAGTGAACTTCAATGCTTCTTCAGTATACTCCCACAGCCGATCTGCGGCGGCGTCGTCACGCGCCCAGGGCTTGGGTTTACGCGGTTTACAATCAACAAAGTATTCTCCGCTAATGTGTGCCACCTCCTCACTGGAGCATAGGTAGATAGAGGTTTTTGCGCCGCGCTCCGGTGTGCGGAAAAAAGGCTTTAACAAACGTGGCAGCAACTTACTCAGAAACCCGTCATTTTGACTACCCAGAGACGTAGCAACGGCGCCCGGGTGCAGGCTATTGACCGTGATATCCCTGCCCTGCAGCTGCTGGGCAAGTCGCCGCGTAAACAGGATGTTAGCCAACTTGGAGCGCCCATACTCGCGGAATGTCTTGTAACTGCTGGTCGCCTGCATGTCTTCAAAGCCCATGCCCTTAACAAAATTATGCGCATCAGAGGCTACGTTAACGATGCGCGCACCAGGGGTTTGCAGCAGTACCGGCATTGCCAAGCCAGTGAGCAGAAACGGTGCAAAATGGTTAACAGCGAGAGTCTCTTCAAAGCCATCGACTGTTTCTTGCCGAGAAACATTCACCACACCCGCGTTATTCAGCAGCACATCCAGCGGCTTACCGGACGCAGCAAGCGCTTCGCCCGCTTGTCGTACACTATCCAAGCTGGCCATGTCCAGAATAATAATATCGGGTTGCAGCCCTCCGGCCATGACAATCTCGTGCTGCAATGCCGCAGCCTTTTCACGACTGCGACACAACAGAGTCAGCTGGGCGCCGCGCCGCGCCAATTCGAGGCTTGCTGTGCGGCCTATTCCCGCCGTCGGCCCGGTAATCGCGATGTGCTTGCCCTTCATCTTCATGCCTTCTAAACGTTTATGATGGGCTGCACTCTAGCCCAATTAGGGTTGCGCCGAAAGCACACGGCCAGCCCATACTATGCTGCGGCCCTATCCGCCGATATACTTCTGTATTTGCACAGGTCCCTAAAACATGTCCCTTTTTGACAAAGACAATAACCCTCTCGGGGACAGCAAGGTACTGCAACGACATATTGCACGAGCACTTGCCACTGGCGCTCCACATGGATTGAAACTGGAGCTGGCCTATCGCATGGTAAAGAGACTATTCGACCCCAGAATAGTCGGCGCCGAGAACATCCCTAAGAAGCCTTGCCTGTTCGTTGGAAATCACTCGCTGTTTGCGCTGGATGGCGCCGTTATCACACCGCTGTTTATCAAGGAATTGAAGCGCTTTCCACGAGGCATGGGGGACAAGTTTCTATTCAGTAATTCTCGCATTGCAGATTTTCTAACGGCAAATGGCCTGGTAATGGGGCACCCCGATGTCTGTACAGCGCTAATGGAAGATAAACAGGATCTACTGGTGTTCCCCGGCGGGGCCTATGAATCTGTCAAGCCCGCCTCAAAGATGTATGAACTGCAGTGGAAAGAACGCTATGGCTTCGTAAAGCTGGCGGCCAAACATGGTTACACCATAATGCCCTTCGGTCTGGTGGGGCCCGATGAGTTTTATGGCCATCTTATAGAAGGGCACGAACTCCCCGAATCTATACTCGGGCGTTTGCTGACACGCCTGGGCGTGCTCAATGAGGGTATTCGATACGATATTCTGCCTCCGATTCCGATCGGCAGTCTCGGCACACTCTTTCCAAAGCCACAGCGTTGCTATCTCGGCTTTGGCCAGCCGATCAATCTGGCTCACTTCAAGGGAAAAACACTCACCAGGAAAACGCTGCAACGTATTCGCGCAAGGGTGTCTGGAGAAATCGAATCGCAGCTGGCACAACTATTGGTCACACGAGAGCAACACAAGAGCTCGGACAGCTTGCTCCGCCGTCTCCTGACACTGTAGGAGCCTGATTATTCGCTCATTACCTGGGCCAGTCGATCCGGCTGGCGCCATGTGCTGCCGAACAAGCGGCCGAGGTACAAAAACGCAAGTACGATTAGCATGGCAACGAATACCCACCAGGACACACGCGGCCCATAGTCGTAAACAACGATTACCAGATACTGAACCACCAACATCAGCCAGTGAACCGAGATCGACGTTATCATTATCCAACGCGTATCTCCCGCGCCACGAAGAGCCCCGCTCGCAATCAGGATAGTGGCGTCTGCGACCATATAGGTTACGAGGCCAATCATCATATGATTAGCGAGTTCCCGAATCTCCTCAAAGTTTCCGTCTTGTGTTTCGAATACACCGACCAGTGATTCTCGAAATACCAGAAAGACAATCGCCAGCAGCCCCGAGTAGCCAAGCGCCGCTATAAAGCCCGAGGAGATCACCTGATTTGCGCGCGTCATGTTGCCCGCGCCGACAAAACGGCCAATTAGCGTCATAACGCCAATACTCAAGCCGATCATCGGGATAAAAGAAAACATGTCCCAATTAAATACGATAGCGATGGCAGCACCTTCCACCACGCCGTAAGCTTGAAACAGCAGCAGAAACAGATTGAAGCTGGATATATTCATGAAACTTTCCAGACCCGAGGGTGCACCCAGTCTTAGATAGCGACGCATGATAGGACGATCGATCCGGAATGAGTCTTGCACATAGAACTGGCGCTGATGGCCTTTTGAAAAGTAGAACAGCAGTAAGATACCGATGGTGAAGAGCGTCGCAACGATGGTCCCTAGCGCCGCCCCAGCAATACCGAGTTCGGGAAAACCGAACTTTCCGAATATCAGCAGCCATGACAACGGAATATTCAATCCCGCCCCCAACAAATCAGCCACCATGACAATGCGAGTGCGTCCGATACCCGCAAAGTAACTTGCCAGGCAGCCCTTGATCAGGGTGAAAACACTGCCAACCATCAAGATAGAAAAATAGGTTTGCTCGAGCGGCACCTGCAGTGGATCGTGCCCCATAAAGTCGAAGGCGTAGCGTCCGAAGTAAGCCATCAAGAGCAGCAGAGGCATGCTGCACACCACGATTACAATGCCCTGTGACACGACAAGCGAGCACTTTGCTCTGTTACCCGAACCATAGTACTGGGCAACCAGCGCATTACCGTAGGTGATGAGACCCATAAAAAACGAAAAGCAGACGAACGCGGCCACCCCGCCGCCCAGCGCAGCCGCGATATGCGCCGCGTCGATATAGGACATAAACAGGCGATCGGTGAATATCATCACGGCGAACGCACCGTGCGATACCACCATAGGCAGTGATAACGCCATTAACTCGCGTAAAGTGGTTAGTGATAGTAATTTCAATGCCGGATCAAGCCCTGCGGGAAACGCGCTTACTTTAACAGACTATCGGTCGAAGCCGATGCCGGTTGAGCAAGTGGTCAAGCCTGAAGTGGCCCTTCACCAATAGCCCCCGAGGCGAATAGCCTTATTGACTCTTCGAGCTCGGCGCCAAAGCGAGTAGAGATTGTAGGGCCCGTCTGAGCCCCTGGAAAGCCCGCCCCTGTTCATGGGTATGAGGGGGGAGGCGGCCATCCGCGGGGCGAACCCATAGGGGTGTATTTACAGCGTGTCCCGAAACGCTCTACTCGGTTTGGCACCGATCTCGCAGATTAAGGAAGCGCCTTTAAGCACTGCAGCCCTTTTTACGAGTCGGCCGCCGGATTACGAGACCACCGAGCTGGAAACCAGCGTTTCAGACAGTTTTGTTCGAAGTACACCCAGGCAAAAGCCGACGCACTGTAGAGGTAGTAGACCTGATGATAAAGCAAGGCGCCGCAAGCAAAAGCCAAACCACCATTGCGGTAGAAAAAACGGCCAATCTCCCAGTTGGCACCTACCGCCAGCAGCGTCAGGAATACCGGGACCTGTAAACTGACCATACCAACAACGGCGGCCAGTATCGCTAGCGCCAGGCACGAAGCCACCACTGCTCGGGCCTGCTCAGACATACCCACATTGAGATCATTGGGTATACCCGATCCTGAGTCGAGAATAAGTCTCGACCAGGGAATTGCGCGCCTGAATATTTCAGTATGGATGAGATTGCCAAAGCGCCAGACCTTCAGGTGTGTACATTGCACATCGCGCATTAAGCGCACTCGCCCACCCGCTTGTATCAAGCGATGCCCGAGCTCTATATCTTCGATAGAGGGGTATTGGTAGCGCTCTACATCAAATCCACTAGAGGCGAGAAATGCCTCTGTCCTCACTGCACCGCATCCCGACCAGAATGTCTGGGCCTCCTCGCTGGCTCGCTGGTGGTAGTAATGGTGCACGAGGTTTTTGTAGCGGGAAAAAAAGTTTCGGGCGGGGGGATTACTGTCGTAGGAACCGAACACCGCAACGACCTGTTGGTCGAAAAAACCCTTGGACAAGTACTGGACGGCATCGATGTGCACCACGACATCTGCATCAACAAACCAAAGCAACTCACCACGAGCAACCTCGGCCGCTATGTTTCTCGCGGCCCCCGGCCCCATTCTGGTGCCCGACGACATAACGATGGCGCCCAAACTCCGGGCGATATCCGCACTCTCATCGGTGGAGCCGTCATCAATCACGATGACTTCAAGAATCTCACCGCGTTGGAGCATCGCCATCACGGGTGGCAGGCTCTGCAGTATAAACTCGCTACCATTATAGACCGGCATGATGACACTGATGCTCAACGCCCTGGACGAGAAGGCTTGCTCAGCAGATACCGTTAAATCGATTTCATTCATAGCGTTATTCAAGAGCAATCTATCCCTGGTATCCAGCCACTTCAAGCGCCACTCGCTTTGACACCTAGGTGCTACCTGAAGCCAGTTTGCAGCCTCAGTTACATTGTTCTTCAACCACATAGTAATCTCGTTTCAGGCCACCCGCAGACTTTACCTCGTGATATTCCAGCTCTGTGTTGACATCCATATGATCCACTTCGTAACCGAGGATCTTACGGCCCAGCAGTAAGCCCATCTCGATTGAGTGATCCGCGTTGTTATAACGATGAGTACCGCCGCGGCCTACAATGTGCAGTCCTTCAAAACCCGCCAGAAAATCGTGGATCGTGGCAATTTCATCCGCGTAATGAAGATCATAAACCGGATATGCCTGTAGTGTCCTGACGCAGGTGAAATCGATCACCTCTGAACTGTCTATAAACTTTAGTTTGTTCTGCAAATCTTCGATGCAACGCTGCCCGATCTCTTCGTCTGTCAGACTCCAGATATGGTCATCCTTGGTACAAAAACACTCCAGCACCAAAGACGTAGTGGACTGATCCGGCACCATTGCGAGACTCCAGTTTTTGGGCTCATGCAAGCGGCCGAATAGAATGTCCTCGTCCTGAATGTACAACCACGTGTCTATTGAAACGCGCTCTTTTCTCAGTATGATATTTACCGTGATAAGGGCGCGAAATGTTAGCGCCTTGGCCGCGTCGATCACCGCTTGATCGCAAGCGGGCTCCAGTATTCTTGGCAGCACTCCCAGCGGGATGGTTGACACAACGGTAGTGGCGGGCACTGACGTTTCCTTGCCTGCCGTATCACAATAGATAACCTCAAAATTATTGGGACCATGGTATTTGATTCGCGTGACTGTAGAATCGAGCACTACTGAACTCGCGTTGCTGGTTGCCACAATATCTTCTGCCATACGCTGTGGAATTCTGACATAGCCGTCGCGAGGATACATAAATTCCTCGATCAGACTCTCGTTGTCAGACTTTGTCTTGAGTAACGACTCCTGAATCACGGTCCAGATGGAGAGACCGGCACTGCGCTGGGATACCCAATCGGAAGACATCTTTTCGCACGGGAGACCCCAAACTTTCTCACTATACCGCCGAAAAAACATGTCATACAGCTTGCCGCCAAACTGCGCCACGTAAGCGTCCTTCATATTCTCTATTGGCTTGTTAAACACCGAGTACTGCAATGCTGACAAGAGATAGGTAATGCCTGCATGTATAATAGTGGGAATGCCGGCATTCTTGATAACGTTCAGAATACTGATCGGATAGCTATAGTAGCCGCCGTCATAATAAATCCGGCTGATTCGTTCGACCCAAACGACCTCACTCCCCATCAACCGGAGAAACCAACGGTTCAAATCTTCGTTTTTGGTGAACCAACGATGACCGCCCAGATCGAACTTATAGCCCTTGTAATCGTTTGTATTGCAAAGCCCGCCAACGAAACCATTACGATCAACCACCGTAACCTTTACGCCACTGATGCTCAATTCATGCCCGGTTGCCAGGCCCGCAGGGCCAGCACCGAGAATCACCACATGCTCTTTTTTATTTGAAGTAGCCATATTATTTATACTATTGATATCTTGATTCCACTATTTTGTTATAAACACTCGCCAACAGGAGACAGGCGAGAAAAACCATCAGAAAGAGCACTACAGCGCCCCAAAGCGCGCCGAGAATACTCACGCTATACCCTGGTATATAGTTTGCAAATAAAGCCGCATGCACGCTCTCCCCCGCGGTACCGCGCACCACCAGCCAAGTAGTAGAAAAGAACAGGCACAGGGCTGACATCGTACCGATGGCAGCGCCAAGGCTAACGCCGTGCAAACGCAATACTGAGGGTTTCAGTACGGGGTTCTCAGCAGGCGCCGTGCTCAGCAAAATGTCGGCAATCCGTGTGCCCAGCACACGGCCATAAAGCCGGTAACTAAGTGCGCTGAAAGTGCCCGCGTATATAAACGCCCAAAATGCTCCGACCCATGCACCACTGCTGGTCACTGAGTATCCCGGGAAAAAAATTGCTAGCAAACCCAGATAGCCACCGGAGTTGTCACCCCACTTACCCATCGAGACCTGAGTGGCGAAATAAACGATAAATGCAGCCAGTGTTCCGGCGGTAAAACCCAGTATCAAAGCGTTGAACCTGATTGCCGCATTAAGCAACCGGAGATTCACCGCATGAGCATTCTTATCAGTAGCCGGCATATTCTGGTAATTTTCCATTATTGCCACCGCCTCAATCTGCCAATTCGGCGGAGCTGATCAGCATAAACCCAAGGGCGACGTAGTGCGTAAGGTTCCAGTACACTGCTGCGGTAAAACCGCCGGCGGCCCCTATCAAAAAGCCATAAAATCCACCAAACAAAGCACCAGCCCAAGTCACTTCATAGCCTGGGAGATAATCTCCGAGTGCACCCAGATGGGGGCCTATGGGAGAGCCTTCAGGCACAGATTGTAAAAGCAACGTTGCAGTGGCAAGGACTAACAAAATCGCACAGAGCACGCCCGCAGCTACCGCCATACCCAAAACGTCCATCTTGGCAAAGACAGCCGAAAGTATCTCATGATCTTGAACGGGACGATTCATCGATTGACATGCCTCAATGGTTACTGGGTATCGCAAAATGTCTCGATCAGCAGTGAACCAGCAGTTGAAAAAATCTTCACACAAAATTTACTTTATACTTATAGGTACTTCACCAATCATTGCGCTATCGCTACAAAAAAGGCTTTACCTAACGTGTATGCTTTCGACAATGCCACACTGGCGTTGAAAAAAAAAGTTTTAGCCACGCATCTGCAAGACAGATCGCCACAATCTCTAGCGATTTGTGAATCAGATCACGAATAATAGATGATTGCTATAGCATACGGGTCGCGATGGCGGGCCGAGGCAACCAAAACGCACTTTTTACGTAACGCAGGCAAGGGAACACGCAACCTATATGGGGGGAGCGGGGTTAGTCGCCAACGGCTCCCCTGCCAGGGCGAAGGCGAAGGCGAAGGCGAAGGCGAAGGCAGAATTAACCTTGTATAGACGTAATACCAATGGCCTCTCGGACCTGGTGCATGAGTTTCGAGCTGTGTTCCCGTGCGCGTGCAGCGCCGCGTTGTAAGACGCTTTCTATATAGGTGGGATCATCCATTATCTTGACATAGGCAACCCTTGCTTCAGCCAGCTCAGAGTTGACCAACTCAAACAACTGCTTTTTGGCTTCGCCCCAGGCAATACCGTTTTCAAAATCTTGCCTCATATGCGATATTTCCGCTGCAGAGGCAAATGCCGCCCACAGCTGAAACACCGTTGAATCATTCGGATCCTTGGGTTCTCCTGGCTCCAGAAGATTGGTCTTTATCTTGTTGATGGCCTTGCGTAGCGCCTTTTCGGGAAGGAATAATGGAATCGTATTATTGTAGCTTTTACTCATCTTGCGACCGTCCAGGCCCTGCAAGACTGCAATGTCCTCCCCTACAACTGCCTCCGGCAAAGTAAAGACATCTGCATACTTATGGTTAAACCGCTGCGCGATATCGCGCGCCATTTCAACATGCTGAATTTGGTCACGTCCAACCGGAATTTTTTCCGCATTAAACATAAGAATATCGGCAGCCATCAGCACCGGATAACTAAAAAGACCTATGGTAACGGCAAAGTCAGGATCGTCTCCCGCCACTTCGTTGGCTTGCACCGCGGCTTTGTAAGCGTGTGCCCGATTCATCAACCCCTTAGCTGCATTGCAACACAACACCCAGGTTAGTTCCGGGATCTCGGGTATATCAGACTGACGGTAAAACAGTGCCTTGTCTGTATCTAAACCCAGTGCCAACCATGTCGCTGCGATCTCCTTGCTAGACTGCCTGATCAACTGTGGGTCACTGCATTTTATCAGTGCATGGTAGTCGGCCAAAAAGAAAAATGACTCTTGGGAATCATCGTTGGAAGCAGCAATCGCGGGACGAATCGCACCGACATAATTACCCAGGTGCGGCGTGCCAGTGGTGGTAATACCGGTCAGTATGCGTTTCTTGGCCATGGCTTTTTTCACACCCCTAATAAACCGGTAATGATACGGTGATTGCCGCTCAGAGGCTATCCCGCAGGGCTGCTGTCCGCCGAAAAAGCTGCTCATATAGCGGCGCTAAACGAGCGACGCTGCAAGCTGAAACATCGGGGCATATTAAACGCCCGTCTGCCAGATCGCCTGCTGCCGCTACTATCATTGTCGCGGCCGCGGCCGCTTCCTGCTCGGGGTCTTCCGGGTGAGATTCATAGCAACATACTGCCGGATAAATCTCGGGATAGACCAGACGGCACGGGACAACGGGTCGACAACCGCGCGCCACTGACTCCATCACAGCGAGGCCTTGAAATTCATGCAGCGCAGTTGATAGCACAACATCTGCTGACTGCAGTAGTGACTGGTAGTCGCTAGAGCGTTCGATATAGCCGAAGTGCACAATCCGATGTCGGAACGTCGACTCGATCTGTTTGAATACTGGCGGCGAGTCTCGAAACTGCTGGCCGCTCACTGCCAGTTCATAATTGAGTCCACGAGCATCCAGTTGGTGAAGAATTCTCAACAAGCCATCCCCTCCTTTGTCATGCTCAAACCGCCCCACCCAGAGCAATCGCAGGGGTCTGTGCGCCTGCTTTGTTGCGACTGGCCATCGCGGTGGCACTGAGGAGTAGCGTGCGCAGTCGAAAGGCACCGGAATCACCGAGGATTTCTCCAGCAGTTTGGGCACGACTTCAGGGGGCACATAGTCGGGCAGCTTGCGCAACAATGCAGTGCATCCGTCCATAAAGGACATCTGATTATAGAGGGAATTGAATACGATGCTGTCAGCCGCCAGCGCCGAGTAGATACTGGTCAATTGTGCCTCAAGCAAATTGTGCTGCTGTCGGTGCTGGGGATAGTCGAACTGATTCTCGTGAAAATATAAAACCGTCGGTAAGTGCGTCAATTTTGGTACTAACCCGCGCAGTGTCGCAAGATCCACCATGGAGGTGGCTATTAACAAATCGCTCTGGGCCTCAAGCGCAACACGTTCCTGCATTGACCAATACAGTGCATTGCCCCTGACCCGCCAGCTGAAATGACGCGGAGGAAGGTTCAGTATGCGCCACTGCCAATCCGGGAACGCCGCCAGCAGCGTTTTCTGCCAGTGCACATGGCTTTGTGCAGCATAGGCCGACAACAGAAGGACTTTCAAAGCGCTGTGTCAGCGGGCAGAGAGCGGCCCGGTGTGATTAAAGAAACGTCTTAGGATCCGATAGAGATCCCAGGCATCGCGAGAACCGGCCAACTCCCGTATAGAGTGCATCCCCAACGTGGGCACACCAATATCCAGCGTACGCACTCCCGTCGCTGCGGCGGTAATAGGACCAATCGTACTGCCGCACGCCATGTCATTGCGGACCACAAACGCCTGTACAGGCACGTCTTCTAGCTCTGCCAACAGGCGAAAGATCCCGCTGGTTTCGCTATTGGTCGCATAGCGCTGACTTGGGTTAACCTTGATGACCGGCCCGCCGTTTAACTGCGGACCATGATTCTCATCATGCCTATCGGCGAAGTTTGGGTGGATCGCATGAGCATTATCGGCGGAGATCATCATTGAATGCTCCGCAAGCGAGGCATAACCCGTATGCGTAATAGCCAGGCGATTGAGTACAGACATCAGCAAGGGTCCGTTGGCACCCGAGGTTGAAACGCTACCCACTTCTTCATGGTCATTGCAGATCAGTAAGCTGCTGACCTTGCCGTCGCTTTGCAGCATCGCCTGCAAGCCCGTAAAGCAACTCAGTAAATTGTCGAGTCGCGCTGAGGCGATGAACTCCTGGTGCAACCCAACCAGCGCCGGCGCCTGTGTATCGTAAAAGCACATCTCGTAGTCCAGTATCCGCTGCACATCCGCCTGCGGGTGCTCCTGCAATAGTCGTGCCTGCAGTAGCGCTCGAAAATCCATGTGCTCTTCCGCAGCCAGTTGGCACAGTATCGGCACCACAGCCGTCTGCGGATTGACCTCGCGGTTCTTATTGGCCTCACGATCAAGATGGATAGCGAGACTTGGAATCGTGGCGATCGCCTCGCGAAAATCCAGCAACGCAACGCGCAGTTCTCCCTTTTGTGACAGGTAGCTCACGCGCCCGGCAAGCGACAGATCCCGGTCGAACCAAGGATTCAGTAGCGCACCACCGTATACATGCACACCCAACTGGAACAAGCCCTGGGATTGAATTTCTGGCACCGGCTTTACCATCAGGCAAGGGCTATCAGTATGCGCACCGACCATACGGATTCCAGCTGTCAGCGGGCTCTCACTGCCAGCGACAAACGCCACCAGCGAACTGTCATTGCGCGTAAGGAAGTACCTGCCTCCGGGCAAAATCTCCCATTTGACATTGTCTGTGAGCCTGGAAAAACCAGCCACGCTGAGACGCTGGACCATTTCCGCAACAGCATGAAATGGCGTGGTCGCCGAGGCCAGAAAGCCGCACAGCTGTCGATTAAATTCGTCCTGCTTCATTGCGATAGCCCTAATAGTGGATAACTGTTCGATGAGCCCATTCTTTCCGTTACCTCTGCATGCATACCAATAGCCTTCACGTACCCCCGGTCAATTATACCCTTGGACCAGAATGACAATTACCTGAGCTTCAAGGTCGCCCATAACTTGATTAGTCTAGGGTTGCGCCCGCCGTGAAACCATAAATAGGGACACTCCCAAAGCCCCGCACCAGCACCCTACACCAATCAATTAAGCGCCTAAGAGCCGCTTTGGGGCTTCAGTCGGCATCGGTCGCCCTGAACCGAATGGGACTTAAGCTGACGGGAAGCTCATAGGCGTCCAAGCCAGTAGAGATTGAAGGGGCCGTCTGAGGCCATGGAGGGTGAGCAGCTATCCCGCCAGGTCACACAAGCCACAACAAATACAGGAGCAGCGCCAAACCTATTCGATAATACACGAAAGGCATAAACCCCACTTTATCCAGCAAACGCAAAAAAGCGGCGATACAGGCATAGGCGGCGAGACCTGACACAGCCGCGCCAACACCCAGCGACAGCCAATCGACTGCAGAGTCTGCTGCCGCCAACTCGACCATTTTTAAGAGTCCGGCACTGGCAATAATGGGAATAGACAACAGGAATGAGAATCGTGCCGCCCCCTGTCGCCCCATCCCCAGCAAGAGCGCTGCCGTCATGGTAACGCCGGAGCGTGAAACACCGGGGACGAGCGCCAGCATCTGCGCGACGCCGACCAGCACTGCTATTGTGAGGCTCACAGGTCGCTCAACAACGGCGCTTCTTACGCGGCGATCAGCCAAACCCAACAAAAGCCCAAAGACCAATGTTGTAGTGGCGATCACCGGAAGATTGCGTAAATGGTCCTCTACAAAACCACCCCCGATCAAACCCGCGACTCCCGCCGGCACAGTGGCCAAGAGCAAGTACCACACCATGCGGCTGTCGTCACAAGAAGCGTCACCCGTTAACGAGCGCAACCACCTGTCGGCCATCAGCATCAGGTCCTTGCGATAGTACAGGAGCACTGCAGACAGCGTGCCCACGTGCACTGCAACGTCAAACGCGAGACCTTGGTCAGTCCAACCCAGCAGTAGCGATGGAAATAGAAGATGAGCCGAGCTCGATACCGGCAGGAATTCTGTAAGGCCCTGCAGCAAAGCCAAAACAACCACTTGATACAGTTCCATCATGATCGCGGGCCCTGCTCCCCGAGTTTTTTCCAGGAAATTTCATCTCGCACGTAAACAGGCTGCACATTACGCGGCGCCTGCGTGTCCCCGCGCCGAAATTTATCAAGTGCTAGCGGAAGCATATCTCGCGCGGTCGGCAACAGGTCGATGGCGCTTGCCTTGATTCGATCTCGCAAAGACGACGGAAACTGATCCAGAAAAGCGCATCCGTTACCCACAGCGCGCAAAGCTCCGGCTCCGCCGTACGCGAGCTCGTCCGGCGCACAGGCAAAAGGACCCTCCATAAGTACCGCTAAACCATCTTCATATTGATAAAGCGCACTGTAGATTTCGTTGATCCGTGCATCTAGCGTGCACAGGGCGGTGTCACACACACCGACTACCCCCTGCCGCAATGCAGCCTGAGCCATCACCGCCAATGTCGGCACTGCAACCACAGGCAATTGGCAACTGTAAGCCAGACCTTGCACTGCGCTGGCGGCGATACGTAGGCCGGTAAAAGACCCAGGACCGCTTCCATAAGCAATGACCTGAATGCCCTGTTCAACCAGATTTCCGTCGCCCAAAAGTTCTTGCAGCATAGCGAACAGCAACTTGTTGTGCTGCCTCGGCGCTATCTCATGCCGCTCACTAATTTTCCCATCGAGAGAGACAGCAACAGAACAGGCGTCCGTGGCAGTCTCAATCGCCAGGATTCCCATCATATGAAATTCACTGACATGGTGCAGTCCTATACCTTTTGCAAAATCAAACTGTTACGGTGACGCTTGGTAATTATCACACAGCAAGGTTGGGGCTAGCACTAACTCTTGCCCAAAAACAGACTAACAACACGACCCATGACTTCCACACCCCACATCACAGCCCTTATTCTAGCGGGAGGAGCTGGTCGACGCGTCGAACATCAGGATAAAGGTCTGATAACCTTTTTAGGGAAACCCTACATCGCGCATGTCAGTGAAGTACTCCAGCCGCAAGTAGACGAAGTGCTCATTAGCTGCAATCGTAATTTTTCTGACTATGCGGATTTTTGTTCCAGGACTGTAGCCGATACTCGCCGTGACTTTCAGGGGCCGCTCGCTGGACTTGAAGCCGCAGCACCCTTCGTCAAAACACAGCTGCTGGTGGTAGTGGCTTGTGACATGCCGCACTTGCCCGCAGATCTGGTGACAAGATTAATCGCTCCGCTTTCCACTAATGCTATCGATGCACCGCAAATCAGCTATGTGAATGACGGAACGAGAGACCAATATCTGTGCGCCGGCATAAGGCGCGACTGCCTCTTCTCGCTGACCCATTTCCTTGATAATGGCAGGCGTGCCGTGAAAGACTGGTACAGCCAGCAGAATACCATCGCAGTGGATTTTTCAGACCAACCAGCTTGCTTTAGGAATTACAACCGGCTGTTATAAAACCGCTGCCATGTCAGATGCGAATGGCGCTTACTGAAACCCAAGACTCGATAGAGAACCCGCCCTTGTTTATGGCGATGGTTTCACGGCGGGTCCCAACCCGATCCCATTCAATTTGGCGCCGAACCTGAAGCGTAAGTAAGGGCCATTCAGGTCGGCTCGCTTAACCCTCCAAACAGAACCGAAGGTGCCATAACAAGAAAACCCGCTGAAATCTCTTGCAGCGGGTTATTTATCAGAGCAGATAATCTATTTCTTTTTAGCTTTTGCTTTTGGCTTCGCTTTAGCCTTCGGCTTCGCTTTAGCCTTCGGCTTCGCTTTAGCCTTTGGCTTTGCTTTGGCTTTTGGCTTCGCTTTGGCCTTTGGCTTTGCTTTGGCCTTTGGCTTTGCTTTGGCCTTTGGCTTTGCTTTAGCTTTAGGCTTCGCTTTAGCTTTTGACTTTGCTTTGGCCTTTGGCTTTGCTTTGGCCTTTGGCTTTGCTTTAGCTTTTGGCTTTGCTTTAGCTTTTGGCTTCGCTTTGGCCTTTGGCTTTGCTTTGGCCTTTGGCTTTGCTTTGGCTTTTGGCTTCGCTTTTGCCTTCGGCTTCGCTTTGGCCTTCGGCTTGGATGTTGCTTTCTTTTTAGCAATTGCCATTATGCATCTCTCCAGACTGTTAATGGGGGTCCCACGGGTGCAAAAATATCAACAATGCAATAGAGATACAATAAATTAAATTGTAGAAAATTCGCATCCATGTTTGATGCCGTGTTGTTTTTTCTTTTAGAAAAAAAGAAACGATGCGAGTGTCAGATTTTTTTTATCTTTTTACGCTAGTCATCGCATCAGGCATGCAGTGAAGCAGCAATCGTATTACAAATATCTTCAACGCTGCCTGCACCCACTATCTTGTGATAACGCGGAGCCGTTTCACTCTTCATTTTACGATAAAAATCGATAAGTGGACTCGTCTGCTCTGAGTAGATCTGCAAGCGCTTGCGCACTGTTTCTTCAGTGTCGTCATCCCTTTGCACAAGTGGTTCGCCAGTCACGTCATCAACTCCGTCTTTCTTCGGCTTACTGAAAAGCACGTGATAAACTCGACCAGAACCAGGATGCACTCGTCGGCCACTCAAACGGCTAACGATCTCCTCATCATCGACAGCTATCTCAACAACATGATCTATCAGCACACCAGCATCAACCATTGCCTGCGCCTGTGGAATGGTGCGCGGGAAGCCGTCGAACAAAAAACCTTTGACACAATCTTCATGAGTAATGCGGTCCTTAACCAGGCCGATAATAATATCGTCCGAAACCAAGCCTCCTGCATCCATCACGTGCTTCGCCTGCAGACCCAACTGCGTTTTCGCTTTAACAGCCGCTCGCAACATATCGCCCGTGGATATCTGCGGTATGCCGTATGCCTCGCAAATGAACTTGGCTTGCGTGCCTTTGCCCGCGCCTGGTGCACCCAGTAGGATCAATCGCATTAGAATAATTCCTCAACTTTGGTTTGGGATAGCTCAATTAGGGTTTGGGTTAGCTCAACTATGGTTCGGAATAGCTCAACTTTGGTTTGGGACAGACGGGCAGTATAACCGTCGTACGAATGGGGGCAGCTAAAGCGCGGTAACGATACACAGCGGGCGATAAGGTTACAAGTCCCGTCATTTCTCTCGTTGTTGTGCTTTGGCCTGAGCCCAAAGCTGATCAAATTTCACCTCGCTGAGACTACCCAAGTCGAGGCCATTAGCGCCCGCTGAGGCCTCCATCGCTGCAAATCGGTGCTCAAACTTTGCGGTTGCCTGACGCAGACTTTCTTCAGCATCAAATCCTAGATGGCGCGCAAGATTGACGCAAGTGAACAATACATCACCCACCTCCTCTTGAATGCCCTGGGCATCCTCCTCGGACATAGCAGCACGCAACTCACCTAACTCTTCCTGCACCTTATCCAGTACAGCTGGCGCACTGGCCCAATCGAAATTGACCTGAGCTGCACGTCGCTGCACCTTCTGCGCACGCGATAGCGCAGGCAAAGCCAAAGGCACATCTGCCAACACACCAGCCTCGTTGCGCTCACGACGCTCCTGCTGTTTGATCAGCTCCCATGTCTGGCGGACATCAACGACTGAGCTGCGACCGGCAACAAGACCTTCTATTTCTCCATCGGCAAATACATGCGGATGACGGCGAATCAATTTAGTCACTAGCCCGCTAACGACGGTATCGAAAGAAAAAAGATCCTGCTCCGTGCCCAATTGTGCGTAAAAAATGACTTGGAACAGCACGTCACCCAATTCTTCAGCGACATGCTGATAGTCTTCATGTTCTATAGCCTGCGCGAGTTCATAGCATTCTTCTAGCGTAGATGGAACAATGCTGCTGAAGGTTTGATCTAAATCCCACGGACAACCCAGCTGCGGGTCACGGAGCCGCTGCATGACACGCAGTAAATCGGCTAACGAATAATCGACAGCATTCATCGCCTTCTCCCTAATCTGATAGCCTGACGGCAGATACGATATTTCTTAGCCTATCAATACGCTCCAATAATTTAGACAGTGAGCCAATGTCAGGCACTTCTACCCGCAGCTGCATGATGGCCGTATTGGTGTTCTTGTTGGTTTGGGTGTTGATGGTAAGAACATTGATCCGCGCATTGGCGAAAAGTCCGGTAATATCACGTAATAACCCCTGCCGATCGTAGGCTTCTATGACAACATCCACTTCATAATTGTCTTGCGAATTTTCGCCCCATTCGATTTCCACGACCCTACCGGTTGCGCCTTCATGCAACTTCATTAGACGCGCACAGTCAGAACGGTGGACACTCACACCTCGGGCTTTAGTCACATAGCCGATGATTGCGTCTCCAGGTACCGGTTTGCAACAGCCGGCTATATGCGTACGAAAATTGCCGACACCACGCACCGCAACCTGAGAGTGGTGGCCATTAACTATCGTAGTATTGAGCCGCAAATGGCGCTCAGGCGCGCCTTCCACCAAACTTTGAGCTGCATTTATTACTGCAGCGGAGGCTAACTCTCCAGAGCCGACCGCTGCAAACATATCCTCGACTACACCAAACTGTACTTTTTTGGCGACCCGCTGGTAGTCAACGCTGGTAAGTGCCAGGCGTTTGAACTCCTTGTCCAACAAGTGGCGCCCGGTATCAATATTGTCTTCCCGAGTCCGGGATTTAAACCAATATTGGACTTTGGCTCTGGCGCGAGAGGTTTTTAAATAGCCCAGACCGGGCTGCAGCCAGTCTCGCCGTGGTCGCGCTTCGCTACTCGTGAGAATTTCAACGCGCTCGCCGGTCTGTAACTGGTACGTCAGAGGGACAATAGAGCCATTGACCTTGGCACCGCGGCAGCGATGCCCAATTTCGGTATGCACGTGGTAGGCGAAATCCAGGGGAGTTGCCCCATAAGTCAGGTTGACCACGTCTCCCTCCGGCGTAAAAGTATAGACGCGATCCTGCGCCACACTGAAGCTGAACTGCTCCGCTACACCCTCAGCATCGCCCGTCTCCTCATGCCAATCCAGTACCTGGCGCAACCACGCTATTTTTTCTTCATAAGTACTAGCCAGACCGCTGTCTGCATCTGAGCCTTTATAGCGCCAATGCGCACAGACGCCCAACTCAGCCTCATCGTCCATTTTCTGTGTGCGGATCTGCACCTCGAGCGCCTTACCCTCAGGACCCATCACAGCCGTGTGGAGCGAGCGATACCCGTTCTCCTTGGGGTTCGCGATGTAATCGTCAAATTCGTTGGGTATGTTACGCCATAGACTGTGCACCAGACCCAGCGTGGCATAGCAGTCCTTGATCTCGGGAACCAGTATGCGTACCGCACGGATATCATATACCTGCGAGAAGCCTATGCCCTTACGCTGCATTTTTCGCCAAATGCTGTAAATGTGCTTGGCTCGACCCACTATGGTAAATTCAACACCGGCGTCTTGCAGAATCTGAGTGATTTGTGCAGTGACTTTGGCCATGAAACGATCACGCTCAAGGCGCTTGCCGTCCAGCAGTCTGGCGATTTTGCGGTAGGATTCAGCGTAGGTGTAACGAAAGGACAGATCTTCAAGCTCCCACTTTAACTGCCCAATACCCAACCTGTGGGCCAGCGGCGCATACACTTCGAAAACCTCCTGCCCTATCGGTCGCCGCCGCTCCTCATCTTCCTTCACAGAACGAATAGCGCAGGTCCGCTCCGCCAGCTTTATCAGGGCAACGCGCACGTCATCGACGAGCGCAATCAGCATTTTGCGGATATTGTCCTTTTGGGCGTGCGCCTGGCCGAGTACTGGCGTCTCCGTCTGCAGCGGCAGATCACTGATTGCAGCCATGCGCAACACGCCCTCGATCAGATCGCCGACGACATCGCCAAATTGCTTGCGCACATCATCCGCACCCAACCGTCCTTCGCGCACCGCGCGGTAAAGTAAGCCCGCCAGCAGACAATCCAGATCGACATGTAGGTCAGCCAGGATGATTGTGATATCGAGGCCAGCAACCAAACAATGGGAGTCGCGTGCCCAGTCGCCCGTATCCTGAGCGGGTTGCCGTTGCGCCTGCTGCACCAGATCACACGCTTGCAGCAAGCGGCAACGATCTTCTTCCTCCAGCGTCAGCGGCAACTGCGTCAGCCACCGATCGAGATCGATTACACCCTGAGCATCTATGACTGTTTGATGACGTACCTGAACCATTAGCTCCGCCCCTCAGTCGCCGCCGAAAACGCCGGTAGAGAGATAGCGGTCCCCGCGGTCGCAGATAATTGACACAATGACCGCGTTTTCCAACTCTTGGGACAAACGCAGTGCCGCTGCTACCGCGGCGCCTGCAGACACACCACAGAAGATGCCCTCGCGCGATGCCAGCGCGCGCATCGTCTGCTCAGATTCCTCCTGCGAAATATCCATCACCCTGTCTACTCTAGGGGCCTCAAATATTTTTGGCAAATAAGCCTCTGGCCAGCGCCTGATACCCGGAATACTGGAACCCTCGAGCGGCTGCAACCCTATCACCTGAACCTCAGGGTTCTGCTGCTTGAGATACATAGAACAGCCCATAATGGTGCCAGTGGTACCCATGGAACTGATGAAATGCGTAATTGTGCCCGCTGTTTGCTCCCATATCTCGGGGCCGGTACCGAGCAGGTGAGCGCGAGGATTGTCAGGGTTACCAAACTGATCCAGCACTTTGCCTTGTCCTTCTGCTTGCATCTGCAACGCCAGATCACGGGCACCTTCCATGCCCTGCTCCTTCGATACCTCGATCAATCTTGCGCCATAGGCGGACATCGCCTGCTTGCGCTCCTGGCTAATATGCGACGGCATAATAAGAACCAGATCATAACCACGCACGGCAGCGGCCATGGCGAGGGCAATACCGGTGTTGCCACTGGTCGCCTCTATCAATGTGTCTCCGGGCTTGATCTCACCGCGAGCTTGCGCCTGAGCGATCATGCTCAGTGCCGGGCGATCCTTGACGGAACCGGCAGGATTATTCCCTTCGAGCTTACCCAAAATCACATTGCTGGTATTGCCCGGCAGACGTTGCAGGCGCACCAGAGGCGTGTTGCCAATACAGGCTTCAATTGTCGGATATTCTGGCATAGAGACTCTTTCGAAAATTGGGGTCACATTAAAATGGTACTTACTTTTGCTCAAGGAACGCACATAAGCGTCAAACCGAGTAGAGAGTGACGGGACCGTCTGCGGCCGTGGATGGCGGGGCGGCCATCCGCCGAAGTGCACCTAAACAGACGTAGTTACGGTGTGCCGCCAAAAGCTCTACTCGGTCTGGCGCCGGTCTAGCCGCTTAAGTAAGTGCCACAACACATGCATTATATAGAACTTACAACTGACGATGCCACGTTGTATTTGTTGAGCGTACTATTGTAGTGTTCATTTAGCTAACACTGCAAAGGCCACCACGTAGTCCATTTCATCGGCAAGGCTCACTTCCATGCGCGAACCACCCCGCTCCAGCGCAACGCGCTGCGCACCGCCCGATAACGTTACAGTAGGTGCGCCATTGGTGTCGTGTTCGATCTGGATGTCCTGCCAACTGACGCCACGGCCTATCCCCGTACCCAAAGCTTTGGCCACGGCTTCCTTGGCAGCAAAGCGCTTGGCCAATAAGCGCGCGGGTTGCTTACTGGCATAATACTCCTGCTGCTCCTGCTCAGTGAGAATACGCTGCACAAACCGCGCGCCAAGACGGGAAAGCACTTCTTCAATGCGCTCTATCTGGAGAATATCGGTGCCTATCGCTATCAATTGGAATCTCCCGAAAGGAGACTGTCACCTGCAGGCTGTAGGCGATCTCGTTCCGGAGGCAGTGCGGCGACACGAAAAAGCTCACGGCTGCGCAGCGGCATATCCCCGAGGTGCTCTGCAAGCGCTTCGCGCAGCAGTCGCTTGGCCGCAGCCCTGGTTGAGCCATCGAACTCTCCCGCTGCCATAGCCAATAGTTCCGACCCGGAATAAATAGCGCGTTCACTTCCAGAGTCTCCGCGGCTGTCTACGAGCCCTACTCCGCGCTCGTAGCGGTAGCGATGTGTCGATTGCACAGGGAGGCCACTCGCGCCATCCGTAGAAAAGTCAAAGCGGTAACCCAACTCATCCAGCAACTGATACTCGAACCGTCGCAACACTGCATCGACACTCTCGGAGTTCGCGAGGGCCTTTAAGGCCTGATCATAGGCGGCGAACAGCGCAGGATGCGCGTCGTTCTGGTGCAGCAGCCGAACCAACAACTCGTTCATATACATACCGCTGAACACGCGCTCTTTGTGCAACACGAAACGGCCCTGTGCGGGCTCTGTCGCAACCAGGGTCTTCAACTCAGTGCGGCCAGAAAAAGACAACAGCAGCGGAATAAACGGCTGCAATAACGCGGCTCCAGTGCCCCTGCGAGACTGCCGACGCGCACCTCTGGCCACTAGGCCGATGCGGCCATATTCAGCGGTGAAAACATCAAGCAGTGCACTACTGTCGCGATAGGGACGACTGTGTATCACATAGGCGGGTTGCAGATTGATGCGCATTGTCTGCCGGGCTAACCCTTGCGATCGTCATATCCGAGACTGCGCAGAGCTCGCTCATCGTCGGACCATCCCGATTTCACCTTCACCCAAAGGCGCAGCATCACCTTGCTGTCGAAAAGCAGCTCCATGTCGCGCCGCGCATCGCTGCCTATCGAACGCAAGCGCGAACCCTTCTCCCCTATCAGGATTTTCTTCTGACCTGAGCGCTCGACAAAAATCACCGCTGAAATATGGAGCACGGCGTTTTCCTGAGCGAACTCCTCGATTTGCACCGTAATAGCATAGGGAATTTCGTCCCCCAACTGACGCATAATTTTCTCTCGCACGATTTCTGCCGCGAGAAAACGCTGGCTGCGATCAGTGATCTGGTCTTCAGGGAAAAAATAGTCGGATTCGGGAAGCAGTTTTAGAATTTGTTCTTCAAGCGCCTGCACGTTGTGCTGACGCAAAGCTGATACGGGCAGTATGGCCGCAAAATCGGCCTTCTCAGACAGCTTTTGCAAGTGCGGAAGCAGCTCTGCTTTGTCTGCCAGCAAATCAACCTTATTAACGACCAGCATAGTCGGCACACCAGACTGCTGGATTTGCTCCAGCACAATCGCATCCTCCTCTGTCCACGCAGTGCGATCCACCACGAAAACGATCAGGTCGACATCGCGAATAGCCGCACTGGCTTCCCTGTTCATGAATCGGTTGATCGCTTTCCCAGCATTGATGTGCAATCCGGGCGTATCGACGAAGATAATCTGGTGGTTATCCTCAGTCTTAATACCCAAAACCTGATGTCGCGTCGTTTGCGGCTTGCGTGAGGTAATACTAATTTTCTGCCCCATAATATGATTCAGCAGCGTTGATTTACCGACATTGGGGCGACCGACAATCGCCACATAGCCACACCGGCGCACCGCGTCACTTGCCATGATTAGAGAGTTCCTGAAGCGCTGCGCGCGCTGCGCTCTGCTCAGCCTTGCGACGGCTGGAGCCTTTGCCTTGTGCCACCAACTGCGGCTTGGTCAATCGGCAGGCCACACGAAAATTCTGTGCATGGTCTTCGCCATTGACATTGAGTAGCTCATACTCAGGCAACGGATAGTTGCGACCCTGAAGAAATTCCTGCAACTGCGTTTTAGCGTCCTTCTCAGCAGGCACTAGGGAGAGTGCTCGCAACCGGGGCTCGAACCAGGCAAGTACAGCTCGTCGACACTGTTCGACATCGCTATCAAGTAAAATCGCACCGGCCACCGCTTCAAGTGTATCTGCGAGTATCGATTCCCGCCGATGACCCGCACTTTTGCGCTCCCCCGCTCCCAGTAGCACGTAAGCGCCTACATCCAGCTCTCTGGCCAACTCGGCAAGCGTTTCACCCTTCACCAGGACAGCGCGCATTCTACTCATCTCTCCCTCTCGAGCCGCAGGAAATCGCTGGTATAGGGCTTCTGCTATAACATGGTTGATGATGGAGTCACCCAAAAACTCCAGACGTTCATTGTTTTGGCTGCCGGCGCTGCGATGTGTCAGTGCCAGATTCAGTAGGGCCTGACTGCTGAACGGGTAGCCAATAGTTTTCTGCAGGCGCGCAGTGTCTGCCATGGGCTATTACTTTTTAGCTACTGGCAGCGGCGGCAGCGGATTGGGGTTGCCGACTTCGTAAAGCAGGTCATCAAATTTCAAAACGGAGTCTATGCGCCACATTACCGGCAATCTGACTTCGTAGTTGGCATCGATATAAGTCTTACCGCTTTTACTAAAAACTTCTACATCATTAGGATCAAGCAAGTAAATCTGATTGGTGTTGAATATATTGGAAATAGTCCGCCTGATATCTGAAGCAGTTTCGTCTTTCGTATCCGGGTCCATCGCGATTCGAACAACAATATCCCTCACGCTCAGATATTCAATATAGGGAGGTACCATTCGGATGATGGACATCGCAAAAAAGCCCAGCATGAGCAAGATACAGAGCATACCCAGCATGGACATACCGGATTGGCGGCGCCGCTCGTTCATAAGACTCCCCTCCTGATAAACTGCGAATTATTGTATCGTTCCAACTCTGGCAAAACTTGGAACACTGAAAAAGCTATCCCAGTGCATCCATATTGCAAATGCCTTACCCACTATATCTTTTTCAGGGACTTGACCCCATAACCTGCTGTCGGCGCTATTATCGCGGTTGTCTCCCATCATAAAATAGTGCCCGGGGTCTACGACCTCGCTAAAGTCGGCAGCTGGTCGCAATTTGTCGATCTGCATAAGATGTTCTTTGCCACCCATAAACTCCGCATCTATCCGATACCGCGCATCCAATCCTGCATCCTCAGACGGATCCCGCTGCAGTCTTTCCCCGTTCACATAAATTTCTTTATCGCGATAACTCACTGTATCGCCGGGCAAACCGATCACCCGCTTAATGAAATAGGTGTCATTCATATGCGGTGGAAAAAACACCATGACATCACCGCGTTCGGGTTCATTAACGTCTATCACTTTCGTTCTGATGACAGGCAACCTGATGCCGTAGGTAAACTTGTTGACCAGTATGTAATCGCCAATCAATAGTGTCGGAACCATGGACGACGATGGGATCTGAAAAGGCTCCACCAGAAAGGAGCGCAGGACAAATACGATGAATAAAACGGGAAAGAATGACTTCGCATACTCGACCACAACAGGCACGCGCGCATTCTGCGCTATCTGGGCCTGATATTTCCTGGCATCGCTGCTCTCTGCAATCTCCCACTCGGGAAACTGGCTCTGTAACGCCTCGACCTTGCGCTTTCTCCCAGGGGCCAAAAATAAGAAATCGAGCAGCCACAAAAAGCCACTTATGCACACCAGAACCAACAGAATCAAAGGGAAATCCACAGTCATCTCACTCACTTATTATCAATCTACCTTAAGTACCGCCAAGAACGCAGACTGTGGGATTTCTACCCGTCCCACCTGCTTCATCCGCTTCTTACCCGCCTTCTGTTTATCGAGCAGTTTACGCTTTCGGCTCACATCACCGCCATAGCACTTGGCGGTGACATTCTTACGCAATGCCTTCACTGTTTGCCGGGCCACAATTTTGCCGCCGACGGCCGATTGGATCGCGACATCAAACATCTGTCGTGGAATCAGCTCTTTCATTTTCTCCGTCAGCACCCTGCCTCGATACTGCACCTGATCGCGGTGTACAATGATGGCGAGCGCATCAACGCGTTCACCATTGATCAACACATCCAGCCGCGACAGGCTCGCCGCCTGAAAGCGCTCAAAACTGTAGTCCAATGACGCATAGCCGCGACTGACAGATTTCAAACGGTCAAAAAAGTCCAGCACTACCTCAGCCATGGGTATGTCATAAACCACAGATACCTGGGCACCCAAAAACTGCATATCATGCTGGACTCCGCGCTTCTCAACGCAGAGCGTAATGACCGCTCCGAGATGTTCCTGCGGCACCAGGATATTGCACCGCGCGATGGGTTCGCGCATCTCCTCGATATCTCCCACCTCCGGCAGCGCCGAAGGGTTGTCTACCTGAACCGTCTCGCCACTCTTCTTTACGATCTCATAAATGACCGTCGGTGCGGTAGTAATCAGATCCAGGTCATACTCACGCTCAAGGCGCTCTTGAATGATTTCCATGTGCAGCATACCGAGAAAGCCACATCGAAATCCAAATCCGAGAGCATCAGAGGTCTCAGGCTCATACTGAAGAGAGGCATCGTTAAGCGTCAGTTTGGCCAGCGCGTCCCGAAAATCCTCATAATCGTCCGATGAAATCGTGAAAATCCCCGCGTATACCTGCGGCTTGACGCGCTTGAACCCCGGAAGAGCAGAGACCGTTAAGTCCTTGGCGTGTATCAGGGTGTCACCCACCGGTGCACCGTGGATGTCCTTGATACCTGCCACGACAAACCCTACCTCTCCGGCTTGCAAAACATCCAACTCAAACCGCTTCGGGGTAAATATCCCTAGACTGTCTACCTGCTGCGTCTTGCCCACTGATTTAGCAACGATTTTATCACGCTTGCGCAGCACGCCCTGTTTCACCCGCACCAACGAGACGACGCCCAGGTAATTATCGAACCAGGAGTCGATAATCAGTGCCTGCAGCGGCGCCTCTCTGCTGCCCTGTGGCGGCGGGACATGTTCGACCAGATACTCGAGCGCCTCCTCAATGCCCAATCCGGATTTTGCGCTAACCAGGCAAGCGTCGGCGGCATTGATGCCGATGATCTCTTCGATCTCGCGCCTGACCCGATCGGGATCAGCCTGCGGCAAATCCATCTTGTTCAGGATCGGCAGCACCTCTAGCCCCTGCTCTATAGCGGTATAGCAGTTAGCGACAGATTGGGCCTCTACGCCCTGCCCTGCATCGACAACCAGCAGTGCCCCCTCGCAGGCCGCAAGTGATCGAGACACCTCATAAGAAAAATCAACATGCCCGGGCGTATCGATGAAGTTAAGTTGGTAGGTCTGCCCATCGCGCGCATGGTAGTCCAGAGTGACACTCTGCGCTTTGATAGTAATGCCACGCTCGCGCTCGATATCCATGGAATCCAGCACTTGCGTATCCATCTCGCGCGCACTCAAGCCCCCACAATGCTGGATGAAACGATCTGCGAGCGTCGATTTACCGTGGTCGATATGCGCGATGATGGAAAAATTGCGGATGTGTCTGAGGTCACTCACTGTGTATTTGGCTCATCGACGGAAGCTGGGCTGGAGTGGGCTGAACACCAAGCCCGCCCCCTAGGGTTCAAAAAACGCGCGATTGTAACCCAATGGAGTTACGACCGCCATGCAGTATGTACTAGCACTATCGCACGCACTATTAATGAAAACTATCGTTCGAACAGGCGTCGAACAAGGCAGGAGACTGCCTATTCCGGCGCCTTCAAGCCGATGAACAAGGGGGAGCCGTCGCGAATCAGGCGCAACGGCACTGAACTACCACTTTTCAAGGCATCAACTGCCTGTTCAAATACGTCAGTGGCGTTTATCGGCGTAGTATCAATGAGAGTAATGACATCACCCGTCCTGATCCCGGCATTTGCTGCCACCGAACCGGGTCGAACATCACGCACTATTACGCCGCCATTGATGCCATAACGTTCAAGATTTTCAGCGGGCAGGGATTCTACATCCATTCCCAAACGTCCCCCTCTGCTGCCATCTGACTTACCCGCAGAGAGGGTGTAGCTCTCATTTGCGTCAAGTCCACCCACCTTTACTTCCAGCGTCTTTTGTTTTTTACCACGAAAGATATCCACGTTGACCGTGGAATCCGGCGCGACCAGCCCCACCACATGAGGAAGGTCGGCAGAGGTGGGAATATCCTTACCATCGAACCTGACGATAATGTCGCCGCTCTCTATTCCTCCTGCAGCCGCGGGACTATCTTTGGAGACCTCAGCTACCAGTGCACCGCGCGGGAGTTTAAGACCAAAAGATTCGGCCAGATTTTTATCGACGTCCTGTATTGTGACTCCCAGCCATCCGCGCGTAACACGACCTTTTTCTTGCAGCTGTGCTACGACATTGCGCGCCACCGCTGCAGGAATCGCAAACGAGAGACCAATCGATCCCCCGCTACGGGTAAATATCTGGGAGTTAACGCCCACAACCTCACCGTCGAGATTAAACAGCGGGCCGCCCGAGTTCCCCGGATTGATGGCCACGTCTGTTTGAATAAAGGGAACGTAGTTTTCATTTTTCTCTGTCGGCAGGCTGCGACCCTTAGCGCTGACAATGCCCGCGGAGACCGAGTAATCGAGGCCAAAAGGCGAGCCAATAGCCAACACCCACTCTCCAACCTCCAAGTCATCATCGGTCGCAAACTTGAGTGTGGGCATATCGGAGGCGTCGATGCGCAGTAGTGCCAGATCAGACCGCGGGTCAGTACCGATGATCTCGGCATCGAACTCACGACGGTCGCTCATGCGCACCAACACGCTATCAGCGCCCTCCACCACATGGTTATTAGTCAGCACATAACCATCTTCCGAGATAATAAATCCAGACCCAAGACCCATACGCTCTGGCTGCGATGGGGGAGCGCCTCTCAACTCAAAGAAGCGCCTCAATTCTTCGGGAATCTCCTCTGCGCCCGGCTGTTGCGGACCCGTTGTATTTGCATTCTGTTCAACGATTATTTTGACGACGGCAGGAGACTTCTCCCGCACGATCTTTTGAAAATCAGGCAATTGAGCCGCGATCGCCGAGCGAGCGCTGAACAAAGCAATCATCATAAAAGCAAAGCCGAACAATCGCATTCTCGTGTTCATAAAGTCAATCCAATGAAGTAGGTAGTTTTAAGATGTGGTTTGAACGAACGTCACAGGGTCTGCTGCAGGAGGGACAACGCCCAACAGTACCGGTTGGAAGTCAGGGTCGCGACGATGATAACGGCCATGCCAGCGGACCAAACCATAACCGACCGTCAATCCGACTGCCGCGCCGGCTACAGCCAAGAGGTCTTCGTTACCTTGCAGCCAGCTAACAGCAGACAATGCGCCTGCAAGCATGGACAACATCGGCAGGCCATAAGCGATGAATGAACCACGCAAAATTACTTCCTCAGGAATACTGATCTGCACCTGATCATTAATTTTGTAATGATCCAGAGAGTGTTCGCCAGGCATGACCCGAATGTAGCCGCGTTTACCGTCGGATATGCGATTGAGTAATCCATGACCGCAGCCCCTCTGTGCCGCACAAGTGCCACAGGTGCTGCGGCGAATGGTCTCAACCCAGACCGAATCTGCTTCCAAGCCCACTACTCGACCGGTTTCTGTCAGCATCTACTGCACCCAACTCACTGAATCTGCAACCATTCGCGCCGTGTTGACCGGCACCTCGCCAATCACCGTAACCAGCACTGGCTGGTCTGACACCCGCATCCCTCGGGTATAGGTGGTGGTGCCACCCTGCAATATCAAGCCCTCTCCGGGACGAATTTCAATATCAAGATCCTCCATAAAAACCGAAAAGACAGCCAGACCATCGGTATAAGTGCGTCTCCCACTACGACCAGGCGTCGAGTCAGTGGCGGAAAATCCACGCGGCACCCAACCTACGGTCCACGCTCGCGCCACCGATGCCTGCACTCTGACGTCATTCGCCTGCGGGTGCTGCGCCTGGTGAACCGCGTCTATAGCTGGGCTCGCTGGCATCACGTCAGAGTATGAGAGCCGTGCAAACTGCATAGTCTCTAATGTCTTGTGTCCTTGGCTGATCGTTTGCGATTTAAGCAAAAGGCCAGTTTCCTGATCGAGTGACAGCACATATCCGAAGCGGTACATGTCGCGCGGCTCAACTTTGATGCGCACCGCATCGCGCCCGGCAACACGTTCGCGCTCTGCGACAGTAAATTGATATTGCTCTGCAATACCGCAGCGCTCAACATCCGATAGTGTTTCCATTCTAAGCAATCGGTCACCGGGATGGACACAATCCAGAGGATGTGACTTACGCTCTACTTGCGCGCCCTGCCCCGTCAATTCGATAAGACGCTCGGAACTGCTGCCGTTATCGACAAAATGTGAGACCTGCATCACCTGTACACCGTCGTGTCGCTGCAATATCACCACACCGTGGTAACTCACCTGTCGAAGGCTTCTCGACATCTTATCCAACCAGTTGAGCGCGGCTTGGTCGGCCTCCGGACAATTAATAGTCGCGGCACGAGTCACTGTGCCGGTCGCGGCCTGCAATACAACTGCACAAAACATGACCCAAGGGAGCAGACGTCTGCGTCGATTTGCCGTCACCGCTGGCGAGCCTATTCCCGTAACTCTGGCACACGAACAAACGGCACTAATCCCTGAGGCGAATTCAGCGCGGCCTGCTCGGCGTGCTCTTGCATATACATACGCTGGCGCTGCTGTGCCAGATCTTGGTAAGCAGTGCGCACCGCTGGCTGCAACACGGGAACAGCCTGTGTGCCAAAGCTAGCTTGCAATGGAATCGCTCCCAGACTGTTCAGCATCCCCACCGGCGAGGCATCGGCGGCTGCTGACGGGTTCGCACCGTAAGGATCTACCGCTTCAATCTGGGCGAGTTGCTGACCGCCGATTACGACAGTAGCAGTGACAGATGCCGCCACCGCAACACTGATCAGAGGCCTCAGCATGCGCTGCTTGAAACCTGCAAGACCTATTGCAGATACACCGTGAGCTTCTGCAATAGAGGATTGTACTCTGGCTGAAATATCCCAGCTCTGGTACGCCATCTGATCGCCATGCATCGCATTTCGTGCCTGGCTGTAACGCAGCCAGGTTTCACGCATTCGCGGCTCGCCATTCAACTGTGACAACACCCGCTCCAATTCCAACTCATTGGCCTCGTCGTCCATCAGAGCAGAAAGTGATTCGCACATTCTTTCGTTCATAGTCTCAAACCTTCCACTGAATCCACATCTAACCTGGTCAATCCCAACTTTAGATACACTGCAAACGCAGCACACCCACTTGGCTATTCCCACTTGCATAGCCGTCGGGCATAGTTGTCGCCTGTTTAGTTCTAGCCCGTTTGGTCGTCGCCCTTCATGTGCTGCACGACCAGCCCATCTATTGCTTCTCGCGCCCTGAATATGCGTGATCGCACAGTGCCCACCGGGCAATCCATGATATCGGCGATATCCTCGTAACTAAGACCGTCGAACTCTCGCAGTGTAATCGCGGTGCGCAGGTCTTCGGGTAAGGCGGTTATCGCCCGATCCACCACTGCCTTTAATTCTCCGCCAAACAAGGCGTTCTCAGGATTCTCGATCTCGCGCAAACCGCTGCCACTTTCAAGATATTCGGCATCTTCAAATTCAACATCAGACCCGGGCGGTCGTCGTGACTTGGCAACCAGATGGTTCTTGGCGGTATTAATAGCAATGCGATACAACCAAGTATAAAAAGCGCTGTCCCCTCTGAAGTTCGGCAGCGCCCTGTACGCTTTTATAAACGCCTCCTGCGCCACATCCTGCACTTCATCAGAGTCGCGCACGTAGCGGCTTATCAAGCCGAAAATTTTGTGCTGATACTTCAGTACCAACAGATCAAAAGCCCTTGAATCACCTTTCTTTACCCTGGCGACAAGTTGCTGGTCCGTCACCGCGGCCGTCACGTCTGGCTACCCTCCTTGGCACCTGACAGCACCGCGTGGATCGTGTCTATCCACTGTTGTAATGGACACCGAATGCTCGACTTAGTTCGCATGGGACGCCCCATGGCGATGGATAAGAGACGCTGGCAACAATAAAGTTCCCGATGGGATTTTTTTCGTATTCACCACGAGGTCGTATATACTCCGATGCAACACCATTAAGTGAAGCTAAGTCTTTGAGCAACATCATATATTTCACACACTGCAGCGGCAAGCGCTGATCGGTATGACAGCCACCTATGAACACGATGTATTAATCATCGGTGCTGGCGCAGCCGGCTTGAGTCTGGCGCTGCGACTGCCTGCCAGCTGCCGTGTAGCGCTGCTATCCAAGGCGGACCTGAACCAGGGATCGACCTATTGGGCTCAAGGAGGCATGGCCGCAGTGCTACATAGCCGCGATACTGTGGACTCCCATGTGGCCGACACCCTCGCCGCAGGCGCAGGCCTATGCCGGCGCGACGCGGTGGAATTCACCGTAGGCAATAGTCGGCGCTGCGTGGAATGGCTGGTAGAACAGGGTGTGGACTTCGACCTGAGAGCGCAAAGTAGCAGCCCCCAGGAACGGGAGTTCCACCTCACGATGGAAGGCGGCCACAGCCACCGGCGCATTATACACGCGGCTGACCGCACCGGCAGGGCCATCTCAGAGGTACTAACCGAGCGTGCCATTGCAGCCGACAACATCGAGATTTTTACCCACCGTATGGCCGTCGACATGGTGGTAAACGAAAATCGTTGCCAGGGAGCCTACATACTCGACCAGCGCTCCGGCCACGTCGATTTGTTTCAGGCGCGAGCCGCGGTAATCGCCACGGGTGGCGCGAGCAAGGTCTATCTTTACACCAGCAATCCAGACGGCGCGAGCGGAGACGGTGTTGCCATGGCATGGCGCGCGGGCTGCCGCGTGTCAAACCTGGAGTTCAATCAGTTTCATCCCACCTGCCTGTATCACCCCAAAGCTAAATCCTTTCTGATAACCGAGGCGATACGTGGAGAAGGCGGCAGGTTGTTGCTACCAGACGGACAGCGCTTCATGCAGCATTTCGACGAGCGCGGCGAACTGGCACCGCGCGACGTCGTGGCGCGCGCAATCGACCATGAAATGAAAAGATTGGGCGCCGACTGCGTGTTTCTGGATATTTCGCACAAACCGCGCGAGTTTCTGCAAAGCCACTTCCCCACTGTAATGGCGCAGTGTGCGGAATTTGGTATCGATATCAGCGCCGAACCTATTCCTGTAGTTCCAGCGGCCCACTATACCTGCGGCGGCATTGTAGTTGATCAACACAGCCATACCGATGTGGCAGGATTGTATGCCGTGGGCGAGTCCTCTTGCACGGGATTGCACGGGGCTAACCGCATGGCCAGCAACTCACTGCTGGAGTGCATCGTCTACGCCGAGTCTGCAGCCAACCATATCGCGCAGCAGCTGGATCATATTCCCGCCCCTGCAGATGCCGCCCCTTGGGATGAAAGTCAGGTGACTGACTCGGACGAAGATGTTGTCATTTCACACAACTGGGACGAGCTGCGCCGCTTCATGTGGGACTACGTCGGCATCGTGCGGACCAATAAACGCCTGCAACGCGCACTGCACAGGGTGCAGTTGCTACAGACCGAAATCGCGGAGTACTACGGTAATTACAAGGTCAGCAATGATTTACTGGAGCTGCGCAATCTGGCGATGGTCGCCGAACTGATGATCCGCTGCGCTATTTCGCGCAAGGAGAGTCGCGGCCTACACTACACACTGGATTATCCGAAGATGTTGCCCGAAGCTCTCGACACGGTGCTTGAACCTGACAATTTTCCTGTCAGTAGCAAAGATCCCGCGTTACCTCATAGGCCCTGACTCGAAGGGTATTCACTTTTGCTGCTAGATCGGCGCCACTTTTAAGCTTCAGTAAGCCCAAATCGGATCTAACCAGAATGGTGCTTTTCTTAGCCGAAAAAACGCACAGTAGGTGTCAAAGCGAGTAGAGATTGAAGGGGCCGCCTGAGGCCGTGGATGGCCGAAGCAAGCCTACATGGACGTATTTACGGCATGTCCCGAAGAGCTCTACTCGGTTTGGCGCCAGGCTAGCAGTTAAGGTAGGCCCCCCCCCTGACCCTGACCATTTAATTTGGCGTGGGGCTAGCAACTCAGGTAAATCTCATTCGAACGTGATCGGAAACATTTACGCTGCAGTTCGTAGCAACCTCCTTCACAAGCGCGTCATTCCAAGAGCACCAAGCGCACTCGCAATTTGCGCAATTGATCGCGCGGGATACTGTCGGCATACAGCCAGAGCTGCCCGGCGGATCCTGCCGGCATATCATTGAAAGCGAGGTACACCAGCCATTGTGTCGCGGTGCTGCGTCTGGTTAGTGTGACGGTTCGACGGCTTGCACCCTGCTGCAGGGTCCAGCGCCCCTGACGCCAGTGCAGCTGAGCGCCCACCATTGGATTTTCTCGAAGTCGCCACAGAAAAAATGCGACAAGTGGCGTGATTAACAGCGCGATACCATCATGGCCTCGCGAGTAGATTCTCCACAGCGCATACGCGGATATTAGGCATAGCGCGATATAAAGAATGCATCTGAGGCGTGAGTTACCTATCCTGAGGTGCAGTGCGGGCGAACTGGAGTATCTGGCTGACAATGCTGGCAAGCTCCCTGTCGTCCGGTTGGCTGCGCTGCATAAACCAGCCAAACAACTCCTGATCTTCGCATAGCATCAATTGCTGAAAGTGCTGTCGATCTGACTCGCTGAGCAATGCATAGCGGTCGTTCACAAAAGGCTCAAGTACCAGATCCAGTTCCAGCATACCGCGCCGGGCCGCCCAGCGCATTCTGTTGTGTTCTTCACGTTCAATCATGCCAGTTCAATCATCCGAATGAGTCATCAAAGGTGACTAGTATATCGTCTATTGTCGGCAGGTACGCACACGACCGCGCAATGGAGTGCTGACACCGGCGCAGACAGGCTCTATTATTGTTGTGTCGATAACAGGGGAATAAGCTTGAATTGCAATTACGCACTACTGGAACAGGAGGCGCTGCTGCACATTGTCGGGCCTGATACGCTGAAATTCCTGCAGGGGCAGACGACCTGCGACACGCGCGAGGTGGACTCGGAACATGCGACACCCGGTGCGTTCTGCACGCCGCAGGGCAGAGTCATCTGCGACTTCCTGATCTGCGAACTGGCCCCTGAGCATTTCTCGCTGCGGATGCGTCGCGAAATCCGCGATAACAGCGCGACGGCATTCGGCAAATACATTATTTTTTCCAAAGCGGAACTGGATGCCACACGGGACGATTGGTTGACGGTCGCCATCTGGGGAGCAGAAGCGGCAGCGGCGGTAACTGAGATCTTTGGCGAATGCCCTAAGGCGCAGTTCAATGCTCACAGCACAGGCGATTGTGCTGTGGTGCAGATGGATAAGCACGGCCAGCAATTTGAATGCTTCTTACAGCAAACGGCGAGTGAAGGCTACCTGGCGCGCATGGAAAAATTGATGAGCAGAGGCTCCGAGGCGCAGTGGCAGTCTGAGCAGATTCGTAGCGGCATCGCCCGCATTGTGACGCCGACGATCGGCGAGTTTGTCCCGCAGTTACTTAATTACGATCACATCGGGCATATCAGTTTCAAGAAAGGCTGCTACACCGGACAAGAAGTCGTCGCGCGGCTGCACTATCTGGGCAAATCCAAGCGTCGCGCCTATGCCGCACAACTTCCCGCGCAAACCGAGTGCTCACCCGGCACCGCGCTCTATGACGCCGTCTCCGCCAAGAGTGTTGGCAATGTCATTAACAGCTGCGTGTTTGGCGAGAGCCTGTTTTTGTTGCTTGCCGCAACGGGCGCAGGTGTGGGCAACGGACTTCTGCTCGGCGCCGCCGATGGCCCGCGGCTGACCATGCTTGAACTGCCCTACACGATAGAGAAAGGCTAGCAATAACCGTGAGAGTAGGCAAATGCCGGGCGAATGGCAGTCGAAAATCCTGCCGAAAAGTCAGGTGGACTCAGGGGCGCCAGTCGATCGGTGCTTCTCCCCTGCCCTGTAAATAGCGATTGGCGGCGGCAAAATGACCACAGCCAAAAAAGCCCCGATGGGCGCTCAGCGGTGACGGGTGCGGCGCTTTCAACACACAGTGACGCTCGGCGTCGATGATTACACCTTTGCGCTGGGCATAGCTGCCCCAAAGAAGAAACACCACCCCTTCACGCTGCTGGCTGATGACCTCGATAACCCTGTCAGTGAATTTCTCCCAACCCTTACCCCGATGTGAAGCTGCGCAAGCGGACTCTACCGATAATACGCTGTTAAGCAGCAACACACCCTGGTCTGCCCATGCTGTGAGATGGCCGTGAGAGGGAATAGGCATGCCCAGCTCGGCGCGCAACTCCTTGAAAATATTTTTGAGAGACGGCGGAACAGCGACGCCAGGTTGCACAGAGAAACACAGGCCGTGCGCCTGGCCCTCACCGTGGTAAGGGTCCTGCCCCAGGATAACCACTTTAACTTTATCCAGTGGGGTACGGCTGAAGGCGTTGAAAAACTCATTGCCAGGCGGAAAGATGCGCTTGCCGGCGTGTTTTTCGCTCACCAGAAACCTATGCAACTCCTGCATATACGGCTGCTCAAATTCTGCCTCCAGAGGGACTCGCCAGGTGGCCTCCAGATCGATCGCCTTGCCGCCCGCTTTTGTGGCCATCTCGACAAACCGTTCCGTCAGTTGCAAGCAGCCATCAAGACAACGCTTTCGAACACTATGGCGTCGCGCGAGGGATGCTGCGCCCATGTGAGCGGCATCGACAGAGCGACGGGGACTATTTCCTCGGTCTGACTGAGACGCTTGCTGCGTTGTTTTTTTCCAGCTGATGCATTGTAGACCTCCGTCAGCGGTGCTGCAGCAAACGCCGCATCGCGCCGCTCCAATGCGGCATCAGCATAAAGGGTAGTGCGCATGCGCGGGCGACGCCCGGCAGCGCGAATCTGCTGCTCCATGAGCTCAGGAGCCCACTCCTGACCATGACCGGAGCCCGCTGCACGCGTAATACTCTCATTCATCAGTGAACCGCCGAGATCGTTAACCCCTGCATTGAGGCAGGCTGCGACACCTTCTCGGCCCATCTTTACCCAGGACGCCTGTATATTGTGGATCAGCCCGTGAAATGCCAAGCGCGCCACCGCGTGCATCAATACGGCCTCGCGAAAGCTCGGACCGCGTCGTGACTCACCCTTAAGATACATGGGGGCCTCCATGTGCACAAAAGGCAGTGGCACAAACTCGGTGAATCCACCGGTGCGCTGCTGCAAAGCTCTAATATGCAGCAGGTGGCTGGCCCAATGGCGCGGCTGGTCGATATGCCCATACATGATTGTGGCGGTAGTGCGCAGGCCTTCAGCATGCGCAGCCGCCATCACGTGTAACCATTGCGCAGTATTGAGCTTGTCGGGGCAAAGGCTTGCGCGCACTTCATCGTGCAGAATTTCAGCCGCAGTTCCCGGTAGTGTATTGAGGCCGGCATGACGCAGCTGACGTAGATAATCGGCCACACTGACACCTAGCGTGGCAGCACCCTGCCACACTTCGAGCGGGGAGAAAGCGTGGATATGCATCCTCGGCGTGGCACTGCGTACAGTATGTACAATATCCAAATAGGTCTGGCCGGTATAATCAGGGTGAATTCCACCTTGCATGCAGACTTCAGTGGCGCCGCGCTCCCAGGCCTCCAGGCAGCGTCCAGCTATGTCCTCTGCGCTGATATCGTAGGGTCTGCCGCGCAAGTTTTCGCTCTGCTTTCCTTTAGAGAACGCGCAAAACTGGCACTTGAAATAACAGACATTGGTGTAGTTGATATTGCGGTTGACGACATAGCTGACCGTATCGCCATTAACCTCTTGCCGCAGCCGATCAGCGGCAGCCACCACATAGGAAAAATCCAGTCCGCGAGTCTCAAACAACCGCGTAACGTCCGCCTCCGTCAGCTCACTCGTTGCGCGACAGCGCTTGACGATATCAAGCACATCCTTGGATACGGCTGAATCCTGCGGACGCGCGCGCAGCAACTGCGCCTCTGCAGCCGGCACCGGATGCTCTTCACCGGGCACCCAGCTATCGCGGCGGGCCAAGCCAGCAGCGTCCGAGAGCCGCATGACGGCCGTACGCACGGTGTCATCCAGCCAGCGCTTACCCTCGATAACATAAGCAGGATACACCGTGAGGCGCTGCTCCAGGAACTTGCCGGCGGACGCCGTTTCGGTTGCCAGTCGCTCAAGATGCGGCCATGGTGCTTCCGGATTTACATAATCGGGCGTTAGCGGTGACACACCACCCCAGTCGTTAATACCCGCCGCTATCAGCTGCGGTAACACGCCGGGACTGAGGTTGGGCGGTGCCTGAATATTCATTTGTGCGCCGAAAATAATCCGCGCGATTGCGATGGTCCACAGCAACTCATTCAGATCTGGCTCGGGTGCCGCTGCCATCAGCGTGCCCGGCTTGGCGCGAAAGTTCTGGATGATCACTTCCTGCAGATGGCCGAACCGATCGTGCACCTGACGCAGCGCAAGCAGAGACTCAATACGTTCACGGCGGGTCTCGCCGATACCTATTAATATGCCTGAAGTAAACGGTACGGCAGCTTCACCTGCTAATTCCATGGTCCTGAGGCGCCGCGCTGGTTCCTTGTCCGGGGACCCGTAATGCGGCATACCTTTCTGGCACAAGCGCTCTGCGGCGGACTCCAGCATAATGCCCATAGAGGCACTGACCTGGCGCAACCCGGCTATTTCATCAGCGTCCATACAACCGGCATTAATGTGGGGTAACAAGCCTGTCTCGGACAACACCCGGCGAGCGACTTCTTTCACGTAATCCAGTGTGCTACTAAAGCCCATGGAATCCAACGCCTGTCGTGCTGCGCTGTAGCGCAGTTCAGGCTTCTCGCCCAGCGTAAACAAGGCCTCCTGGCAGCCCATGCTCGCACCCTTGCGACACAACTCCAGCACGTCTTCAACGGGCATATAGGGCTGTTCTATTTTCTTTGGAGTGCGGGCAAATGTGCAGTAGTGGCATACATCACGGCACAGGTGTGTCAGAGGAATAAACACCTTACGCGAATAGGTAATTACATTGCGATGACCGCTGTCACGCAGCGCAGCGGCCCGCTCTACCAACGCCGCAGTGTCGTCGAAGTCTGCCAATGATAGCGCCTGCTCATCGCTCACAATGACGCCCTGCCGCAGTTGCTCGTAAAGCTTTTGCCAGTCCAACATCAGTTGAGCGATCCTCTATATACATCATCAGTAGCGGTTGTGTGATGCAACATCGTAGCCATCGCCAGCTCGATACGTGCACCCAGTGCTGTGTTATAGAGCAGAGCAGCGGTGTTGCTTGCCGGGTTAGCGTGCAAGCGTTCCATCACACATTGCAGATCGGCAGGTTCATCGACATCTACAGCGATTCCCTGTCTTATAAGTACCTGCGCGGGAAAGCCGCCACTGCGGGCACTGGCCAAGTGACGAGCACAACTATCATCACCAAAGCAAAACTCAGGCATGGTCGCGACGTCAAAGGCCAACAGATTGGTACCACTGCCCTGCCGATCACAACCAACAACAAGTCCTGTGCACTCGTCCTGCGCCTTGAGAACTGCGCTGATATCATCGGCAGTTAACAGCGGCAAGTCGCAGTGTACTACCAACAGTGGTTCCTTGCAATTGGCTAGCAGGCGCTCGCTTGCGCGCTGGATAAGCGGGTTGAGGCCGCGGCATCCCAGAGAACTTTCAGACCAGCAGTCAGAACCGTACTTACCGGCTAACAATTGCGCGCCGGGATCGTCGGATACGAGCGTAATTTGCCCAACACATGGATGGCCACCAAGCGCCGCAAGCACATCCTCTGCCATCGCCTGAGCCAGGGCTCGGCGCTCGGACGGGCGTAAAAGACCACTCAGGCGCGTCTTGGCCTGCACCAAATCCTTGAGCAGCAGAAGCGCTTGTGCCATGCGTCTATACCCCGACCACTTGCAGGGTGAAACGCGCAAGGCGCTGCTTGTCTTCCCTACTCTTCATCACAGTATTTGTCACAGTAACCTTTACACCCAACGCGGCAATATCGGGAGCCAGTGTAGCGTCACTCTCGTCGATCACGAAATAGTCCAGCAACCCTTTATAGCGCTTGCAATAATATTCAGCCACACCCAGTGCTGTGACGGGCGTACCCAGCTCCGCCATCATTTTGGCGGCGGGGCCTTTCAGTGCCATACCTGCCACGATGGGCGACACCAGCACCAGTTCCGCCGGACTATCACTCAGTGCGGCCCAGAGCCCGGGAATCTGCAGAATGGGATCAATACTGACGAAAGGGTTAGAAGGACACACTACAATCGCGGAGAAAGCGCCACTTCGCACCATTTGCAGAACGGTATCATTGGGCCGGGCGTCTAAGATACCCTCGAAGCTGAATCCGGTGATCGCAGGCGCGCATTGCTCCTTTACAAAGTAGTGCTGAAACGGCAGATCGCGCCCTTCACAATGTACCGCAGTGCGAACAGGCTCGTCGCACATGGGGTATATGTGGCTGCTGATGCCCAGCTGAGTTCTCAGTAAGTCCGTCACCTGACTTAAACTTGCGCCTTGCGCCAGGCGCCCGGTACGCCACAGATGCGTTGCCAGGTCCTTATCGCCCAGTCGAAACCAGGTGTCTCCATCAAGTCCCTGCAGAGCCTCCATGGCGTTCCATGTCTCGCCTTCCAATCCCCAACCCTGCGCTGCATTGGCCTTACCGGACAGCGTATAAAGTAGTGTGTCGATATCCGGGCTGATGTGCAGGCCCAAGTGTGAGAAGTCATCGGCGGTGTTGACCAACACATGCAACTGCCCGGGAGGCAGCACATCAGCCAGACCCAGCGCCAGCTTCGCACCACCGACACCACCAGACAGCGCCAACACATTGGGTTCAGGCGCTGTCATTAGCGAAACATGTCGATTGATCGATCGCGCAACAGGCCGCCAGATCCGACCTCGGCTGGCTTCAGGCATGCGCCTCGGGCCAGTACCACCGGGCACGCCTCGGCCGCCTGCCCCATGACCAGCGATGCTCCGGCCGCCAGTTCATCCGCTACCGCAGGTTCCGTCACCTCTAGAACATTGCCAAACATGTCAACCTCACCGATCTGGTTATTGAGTGGTTGCAGACCCGCCGTACCGATAGCAAGCCCCACGGTACCATTGCGCCACGCCCGCCCCATGCTGTCATTAATAATAATTTGCGGCGCTATCCCTGTCCGTTCCTCAAGCCCGTCGCGCAAAGCGCGAGCAGACGCGTCGGGATCAATCGGCAGCAACAATACGCGTGGATCATTGGCATCTATGGCAATGTTGGATTTGTCGATTCCGGCATTGGCATGCACATAACCATTGCGATGCTCAACGATAATGACACCCGGGCGCACCCGCAACACTTCCCTGCTCTCCTGCAAAATCAACTGCACCTGTCGCGGGTCTTTGTCAGCTTTAGCCGCCAGCGCGACCGCTTCGTCGCTGACGGTCACACCCGCCAGCCGCGCGTAGCGGTTCTCCGCTTTTGATACAATCTTTTGCGCGATAACCAGGACGTCTCCCGCTTCAAGAACGAGAGCATTATCGCGCAGGGCCGCAATAATCAACCCCACAAGATCATCACCCGGTTCTACTAGCGGGAATCCCTGAAGCGGAATCAGTTCCAATCGAGTTGTCATTCAATGCAATGCCTTACAGGCTGCGACGCGCAGGACAAATGGCTTTAGTCCAAGCCGCTGATCTTAATGCCCGCATGGCAGCCGTACTGCTTGTTAATCGTAATGAGCACTGACGTGAGGGCTTCAGCGGCAGCTGCGTTATTGATCATACCGGCGTGAAAGCCGCGCATACCAGCTGCCTCAACCAATTTAATCACCTCTTCACGCGCGGCCTTTTTATTCCCGCTCACCAATACATCGCATTCCACGCCCTGGCCTTCTTGCAAATGGGCAGCGGCAACATTCTGGAACGCAGAAACAACATCGACTTCTTCGCCCAGCAGTTCCTGAGCAATTTGTCCGGCGCTGCCTTGCGCTGGCAACTGCACACGCGCTACTTTTGGCGGCACCAGTGGCACCGTCACATCAATCAAAATCTTACCTTTCAGCGCGGGCTTTACCAACTCCAGGGTGCTCGCCTGATGGCTGAACGGCACCGTCAGCGTTACTATGGTAGCGGCTTCAGCGGCGGCAAGGTTCTCCATTGCGCTGACACTCACTTCCATGACACCTCGCTCGGCCATGACTTCGCGCAAATCCGCAACAGCGGCCTCTGCCTTATCGAGGGTACGTGACCCAATAATAACCTGATAGCCCGCCTGCGCCCAACGACGAGCCAAACCCGTTCCCAAATCCCCGGTTCCGCCCAGAATGGCAAGCACGGGTAAACTTTCAATCGTCATAGCATGTAGTCCTAATGATGTGCGGCTGTCAGTCAGTTCAGTATTTGCAACCGCTGGTGAATTGTCCTGCGCATTCGCGTGTCGGCGCCTTCAAAAATTTCCAGTCCATGGGAATTCAGTTAGGATACGCGCAGCCCGAGCATATTATGTAAATCACGGGCTGATCTCAAGCGCGGTGAAACCTATCTCCCGTCACACCGCAGGCTGTCACCAGGAGCAACAGTATGGAAAACGCGCTAGATTTTAGCGGAAAGGTCGTTATCGTCACCGGTGGCGGCAAGGGCGTGGGCCGAGGCATCACGGAACGCTTCCTGGCTGCCGGAGCTGATGTGCTCATCTGCGGCAGGTCTGAGCCGGAGACGCTACCCCAAAGCGAGGGCCGCGAGGCGCATTTCACCCCCTGCGATGTGCGGGACTACGAGCAGATCGAGGCTTGCGTGGCATTCGCCGTGCAACACTTTGGCCGGCTGGATGTGCTGGTTAATAATGCCGGCGGAGCACCTTACGCTGAGGCAGCGACCGTATCGCCGCGTTTTTCGGAATCCATTATCAGACTCAACCTGATCGCACCGCTGAACTTCAGCCAGGTCGCCAACCGGGTCATGCAGCAGCAGGATGAAGGCGGTTGCATCATCAATATAGCCAGCGTCAGCACGATTCGACCATCGCCTGGCACCGCTGCCTATGGCGCGGCCAAAGCTGGACTGGTGAACCTCGGCACATCACTGGCGGTGGAATGGGCACCCAAAGTACGCATAAATGCGCTGGTCGTCGGCCTCACAGAAACAGAGCAAGCGCACCTGCATTATGGCGACAAAGACGGCATTGCAGCTGTGAGTGCAACCATCCCTCTCGGTCGAATGGCAGTGCCTACAGACGTGGGTAACGCCTGCCTTTTCCTAGCCTCACCACTGGCGTCCTACGTCAGTGGCACCAACTTCGCCGTGCACGGTGGGGGTGAAAAACCGGCCTTCCTCAACGTGGCCAACGCCAAACCCTAGCGTGAAATCCCTACCCAAAAAGGGTCATTAGTAGACCGAAAATTATGACGGCCACCGCATTAGCCGAGTTATTGTGGCAGGGCTATATCAAGGTATACTTCCAGCAAGCTCGCGCTGAAGATAATAGCACCACACCACACGGGGTCTAATGTCCAACACCACAGTACGCATAGCAACATTGCCCGCTGCGCTTGTGCTCGACGATACAGTGCGCATATCCGGTGAACTGTCTTCACTGCTTGACGGGCGTCTGCTGCTGGATATTATCCCGCCGCTGGACGCCGCCGGCTCAGCCGCGCTTTTTAATCTTCCGATAGACGCTCTGTTAACACTTTCTATCTGGCAAAAAAATACACTGCGCGCGCCACCGCCTGACGCCAAAGTAAAAATCTCCAGACTTTACCACGATAGCATCACGCTGGAGTTTGCCCCATCCGATGCTGAACTGGCCGGCTACTATCGCCAGGCGATCGCCGCAGCACAGACTGAACAACCCGACCTCTCACCCGATGCCGGCGCAACTGACGCGGGCACACGCGGCGCTGATGCGCCGCCTACAAACCCGGGGCCAGCCAAGGCGCTAGCATCGGTTAACGTGGCCGTCACCAGTGAATACGCCAAGCTGCTCGACACACTGGAAAAACAGAGTCTGTCAGGAATAGAAACGGCGTTGACTCCTTTTTTAGTTGACCTGACGAGCTACCTGCATGAGTGCGCCTCACGCATCAGGCCCGCAGAAGGTCAGAAAAACTCACACTTTGAAGCCGCCAGTTTCATGCGGCGTAGGGCCGTTAATATTGCCGATCATGTTGCGCTGTATATCTCGAACTACTTTTGCGAGCTGATACCAGAACACACTGAAGAGCACCTCTGGCGTTACCGCATTGGCAGCGCTAACGCTGACGACCTGAACCTTATCAATCAGCAAGAGCATGAAGATTTCCTGGCGATTGACAGGATGGTCTTGCTCGGCTACGGCCTGCATAAATTGGCCCTGGAGGCGCTAACGTTACGACTGGCAGTGCTCATTGGTGCAGACCCTAACCGGGTGCGCCTGCCCATTCACGTCCGCCAGATATGTCGTGCCTTCCAGCGCGCCCTGCTGGATGAAAAAGTCCCGCACAACGTTCTTCCCCTCATCTACGATTTCTTTGCACAGAATTTTGTCACGCAGCTGGTTGGCTTCTACGAGCCACTCAATACGCTGCTGGGCGCAGCGGGCGTTCTGCCCGACATTGAAGCAGAGATTGAGCGCAAGGGTACATTGCTCAAAGTAGACTCAACGGAAACGAGGCCAGAATGGACAAAACGTGAAGCGAAGTCCGCTATGTCGCCGCAGCACACGGCTGCAGAGCCACCCTCAGAGAATACCCGACCGCCCGCGGCCACACTGGGGGCGCAGCAGCAGGCTATGGAACCCCTCACATCGGCGATCAATGCGCTGAGCCAAATCAAGCGGCAGTTAGGTGAAAAACCCGGCGGCGCATCGGGCAGTGTGAACCCTGCAGATTTATACCGCTCTGTAGTCGATGCCTTGAACTTCAAGCGGGAAGCCGATGGACTTGCCGAAGGGCGTGAGTTAATCAGTGGCACGCCGTTGAGTGGAACCTGGGAAGGAGGCACTGTTGCGAGCTCCGAGCTCGACCAAAGCAGGCTCGCGGATGCACAATCTATCGCCAAGGCCCTGAGCGCAATGCAGCGTAATTCCCAGGTGCGAGACGCGGTTCGAGAAAGCGACTCGCTGCGCGCCTATCTGGCCAGTAACCGGGAGAGTATCGGTGGCCTCCGGGATAGCAGCGGCCTAACCGCAGAAAGTCTTAATCAACTCGACATGGTAGATAACCTGTTTGGAACCATCAAGTCGAAGCTGGATGTCAGCACCGGACTAAAACCAGCACTGGGCAATCTGCAAATTCCGCTGGCCAAGCTGGCCTTATTGGACCCTCGGTTCTTCGTCGATCATACCAATACTGCGCGCAATGTAGTCGATAAACTCTCGCGCCTCGCCTCCTCAGCGAACTTTCCGAATAAGGCGCTGGAAGATCGCATTACCCATATCGTCGAGGACATCCTCACCGACTATGAGAACGACGATTCAGTGTTTGAAACCGCACTAGATAAAATCGACAAGCTCGTCGCACAGCAAGAACGAGCACTCTCGCGTAACGTCGAGAGAGTCGTGCGCACGCAGGAGGGTCGACAGAAGCTGGCGGAGGCAAGACATGCCGTCGACAAAGTCATCAACAATCGTATTCAGCCGCCGACGGCGCCAAAAGTATTGCAGGACCTTATTAACAGTGGCTGGCGTGATCTACTGGTGCTTACGCATGTCAGGGACGGGCTGGACAGCGCCGCCTGGAAGGAGCAAATCAAAACGCTGGACCTACTGTGTCTGTGGCTGGACGAGCAGAAGCAGAATGACCCCGGTGACGATGTGCCGGTACAAAGAAGCCTCGAAGCAGAGCCCTTTATTGACTTGATAAATCAACAGATTTCCAGCGCCTTGCCTACCAACATCGCACATGAAGAAGTGCTGGAACAGTTGCGCAACATCCTCGCCGGCAATGCTGCAATTGAAACTTCTCCGGTAAAGTCGCAGCAGCCGGACCCTAGCCCGGAACTCGCCGAAGTGCGGGCAAAGATCGAAGACCTGCCGCGCCTGCGTCGCTGGGTGAAGCGCGTTGAACAGCTCAACAACGGCAATTGGCTAACGTACCGTGACAAACACGATAGCAAAAAACGCATGCAGCTGGCCTGGATCAGTCCTGCTCGCGATCGTTTTATTTTCGTCAACGAACGAGGACAGAAAGTCGGTGATATGAATGCCATTCAACTGGCGATGCAACTGAGCCGGGGGGCACAGCCACCCGCTCCGACTGACCATTTGTCAGTGGTCGATCAAAGCATGTATCACGCGCTGGAGCACGTCCAGAAATCGCTTAGTTTTGCCAGAAATCACGACTCACTAACCAAACTGATCAATCGCAAAGCGTTTATTGAGCAGATGAAGCGCGCGTTGCGACATAGCCGGCTAAGGCACTCGCAGCACGCCATACTCTATCTCAATATCGACCAGTTCAAACTGGTCAATGAAGTGTATGACAGAATCAGTGGTGATCAGGTACTGCTGGAGTTTGCCAAGCTCCTGGCCCAGCTGCACGGCAAAAAATCGTCTTCGGCCAGAATGGAGGCCGATGAATTTGCCCTATTGTTGGTAGATCATGATCTTGACCAGGCAATGCAGATTGCCGAGAAAATTCGCAGCGACATCGAAGCCAGTGCCATGGATATCGAGGGAGAGAATGTTAGCTTCACAGTCTCCATAGGCGTTGCGGCTATTCTTGAGCATAGTCCAAGCGTGGATGAGCTTATCGATTCTGCGCGCTCGGCTATGCGTCACGCTAAGCAACAGGGACGTAATCGCGTCGTTCAGTTCCGGGAAGAACAGAGCAAGATCAACGACTATAAACTGCAGAAGACACAGACAAAGCAGAATCTCGAAAGCGCATTAGCCTCTGAGCGCTTTATTCTGCGCGCACAGCCGATAGTGCAGACAGCGATTGCAGACCGATCCAATTCCACCTTGCACTACGAATTATTATTGGGTCTGCTCAATAAGGATGGTTCTATCACATCTCCCGAGGAATTTATTCAATCTGCAGAGCGCTACGGTTTTATGACACTGGTGGACCGCTGGGTGGTGCGTGAGGCCTTCACCTGGATTAGCCGTCTGATGGACGAACAGAAGGTGGTGCCCAATCTGGCTATCAACCTGTCCGGCGCCAGTGTGACAGACGACAGTTTTATGGAGTACCTGCTCGAACAGATCTCCGAGTTCGGCGTCGGCACGAGCAGACTGTGCTTTGAGATTACGGAAACAGGTACTATTTCCAACCTCATCAAGGCATCAGATTTCGTACGCGCCTTCAGGAGCATCGGCTGCAAATTCTCTATTGACGATTTCGGTACCGGGCCCGCCAGCCACAACTACTTGCGCGAGTTGCCCGTGGACTATGTGAAGATCGACGGCAGTTTCATCACCGGCATTCACCTCAACCGCAACGATTACGCTATGGCGCGGTCAATCAATGACCTTGCACATTTCCTCGGCCAGGAAACCATTGCCGAATCGGTGGAAAACGATCAAATAATTGCCAAGCTGGAGACCCTCGGCGTTGACTATTTACAAGGCTGGGGTATTGGCAGACCCAAACCGCTGGTGGAAGTTACCTCTGACCTCTCCAACCTCGAGAAATAAGCTGACGCACCGGCGATGGGATCCAACCGGATTGACAGCGACTTCAGCCACCTCATCAAACTGATTTATCAGGGCACGCTGGAGCCCCAGCCTTGGCAAAGCGCGCTGCCAATACTGCGCGAGGCAATGGATGCTCAGGTGGTCTCTCTCGTCTTACGACCGCCAACGGCTGACGACCAGGGCGTAATACTCAACAGTGTGCGACCTGACAAGGCCCGCAAGCGGGCTGATTCAACGCTCGCGGATCCTAACGACTGGGAAGTCAGCGCCTATCGAGAACAATTTTTTTCTCTGGACCCCTTTATTAATCTCCCCCTGGACAACGTCATTACGCTGGAAGACATATTGCCCGATAAGGAGCTGGTCACATCTGACTATTACCTTCACTACCTGAAGCCCATCGGCCTGTTTCGCATCCTCGGGGTGGATACGGCGGAACCGGGCGGAATGCTTGCCAGGCTACGTTTTTCACGGCGCGCCAATGAGGCGCGCTTTAAAACAAAAGACAGGCAGTTACTCACATTGCTCACCCCGCACCTGCGTCAAGCGATTGAGATTTATGCCAAACTCAATCGCATGACATCGGAACGAGACGTCTACGCAGGCGCGGTCAATCAGCTTTCCGTAGCCACTATGATACTCGACGAGCAGGGCCGCTTACTGACCACTAATGCCGTAGGCAGAGCGCTGCTCGACCAGGGCGAAGGCCTCAGCCTGCGCGCGGGACGCCTGCATATCGAAGGCAGAGATATCGATAAAGAGTTGCAACAGGCGTTGGCCACCATCATCCGCGCACAGTTGCATGGCGAAACATCCGTGGTTCGCGCTCTGCGAGTACCGCGCTCTGCCGGACGTGCCGATCTCGGTCTGGTCATCAGGCCGGTACCCACATCCCAGTGGAGTGAGGGACAGTCCAGTCCGTCCGCTGCAGTCTTTGTCAGCGATCCTGACCTGCAGGAATCCACCTCCCGCCAGATTCTTGGCGAACTGTTTAAGCTCACTCCCGCTGAGGCCAATCTTGCCACCCTACTTGCTCGCGGTCTGAGCCTGGCACAAGTCTCGGGCGCGCAGAATATTTCACAACACACGGCGAGGGCTCAACTCAAATCCATTTTCGCCAAAACCGGTGTTTCTCGACAAGCTGAATTGGTGAGACTGGTTCTGAAGAGCGTGGCATCACTCGGATAGGGACCGCTACTAAGTAAATAAATTCAGCCAACCATTATCCGACCGGCAGCAGCACGGCCAGCTTACGCTATACAGTGCCACTCAAGTGACGTACCGTTCGGTTCATCCATCAGAGCTCTTCCCTGTACTGGAACATTACGACGCAGGCCCATATCTGTGAGCACAATACAACGCAATGAAATGACTGGGGGTCGCACCGACGATTCAAAGCGCAGTGGCACAGTGCGGGTGCTGAAGAGGCGGTGCTAGCGTCAGTTTCTCCCTGATTTTCCAAATTACCCGACGTGAACCCAAGGTGCGCGACTCATTCGCGGGGCTACCCCCTCCCCCATCCGAGTGATCAGATCGCACATCACTCGCAGATGTACCACTAGGGCGACGCCGCCTCCCATAGGTAGTCGAGGCTTTGTCCACAGCCTTGATAATTGATATTGCTCTGGACTGGAGAGCCCTGCGCTGATTGGCCCTGTGTGATGGTGACCTGCTCGGGGAAGCGCTCCCCGCTCATGGTGTCGACGCAGGTCTCTTCAATGATTTCCACGCGCAGCGTCTGGCTGCCACTGATGCTCTCGTACGCTCGCGTGTTACCTACAACCTGTGGTCCCGGGTCAGGAACCAGAAGTCGCTGCAGACCAAAATCAGACACAAATAGCAACTGGCGTCCGCTGCGTATTTCAAGATACCAACTTGGCTCATTGCCGGTGGCACGAAAATCCACACCGCGCCGACGGGCGTCTTCCCAGGGCACACGATGCGGCTGCAGCTGGCAATTTTGGTGAACATCCGCGCCTACTGTCAGCATCATATCCTCGCCCTTGCTCCAGAACGAGATATCGCCTTCCTCATAGAGGGTGCCGGATGCACTGCGCACTCGAGACAGTATGAGATACTGGCCGGGTAACCACAGAGCTATTTCACCCGGCCCAACGCGAGCAATAAAGTCAAAGCCATTGCAATCGTAAACCAGCGTTGTCGCCATCGGCCGCTCACCGGGTTGGAAATCTGCGATGCCGGCAGATTGTTCTCGCTGCCCCTGGCCGCTACTACACGCGGTTAGTAGTAGCATAAAGATCAGGTAATAACGGTATGGCATATTGTAGATTTCCGTAGATCAACTGTTGAGAGAGACGCTGCAGCCGCCGCCTTACCGAGCAGCTGGTTGGGTCAGGCCGCATTCCCACAATATACAGAGATTCCGCTTCGCGCAGAACGCCGTCCCGGTCGAGTAATCTTTACTGCAGCGTCAGCAACGGCATCGCGATCATGCGCAGCGCCAGTAGTGTCACCATCCAGCGAAACAGACGCTGGAAATTTAATTGCGGGACCAAATTCCGCAGACGCGTTCCCACCCAGGACCCGAGTACTCCCGCCGCAATCATTGCGCCAAGCAGCATCCACCACTCTGCAAAACTAAAGCCTATGGCAACGAATACAACAACTCGCGTGGCGTGATTGAGCGACATATAAACTGCGGTATTCACTACCAGCCAGTCTCGAGCGGTATTACGCCTAAGCAACACGGCGGCACCGACCGGCCCTGTCGCGCCCGCTATCATACCCATTCCTGTCTGGTAGAAACCCAACAACAGTAACGCCAGCTGCCCACTGCCCCTGACTGCGGGAGGCGGGGCCCATGTAAAAAGCAGGATAAGCAGCCCAATCAGCGCGGGCAACCAGTACATATCGAGCTGACGGTATACCTCGGAACCTAGCCAGGCGCCCGCAATTGCGCCAATCGCAATGGCGGGAATAATCGCGAAGTCGATATCGCGCCAACCAAAGCCGGCGCGGGACACATTGCTTGCAAGCTGCGTCGCTGCATGCAACGGCAGGATTGCGGCAGCGGGGACCAGTCCCGGCATAAGCGCGATCAACAGTATGCCGCCGCCCATGCCCATGACCGCAGCCAGGCAAGAGGTTAGAAAAACAATGGGTACCAGCAATAGTTCAGTCATGCGTACCTCACATGAAGCGCATTCAAAGACGCAATTTACCTGACTCGTCGGCAAGTCTACACTAGGGTCCAAGCGACAGTATGACTACCGAGGCAGCTCCCCAATGAGTAATCTAGAAAAATCTCTCGCAGGCAACGTGGTTCCCGGATGGTACGGCGCCGACCCTATCAGCACTGATCTGAAACCCAACCCCCATCCTCACTACAAACACTTGCGCGAGGTACAGCCGGTAAATCTCACGCCACTGGGCGACTGGCGACTGTCGAGCTACGCTGATATTCAAAAATTGCTAAAGCACAGTCACAGCGGTATGCGCGATACGGATGGCCTGATTCCGGATGAGACGCGCGAAGAGTCCGATGCGTCAAAGTTTATGCTGCGCATGGACCCGCCCGATCACGACCGCTTGCGCAACCTGGTGAGTAAGGCATTTACGCCGCGCTCGCTCAATACCATGCGACCGGCGATCGAGCCGCTGGTGGCAAATGAACTTGATCGCGTCGCCTCAATAGGAGAGATGGATTTGGTCGCTGATCTCGCACTGACGGTACCAGCTGCCTCGATGTGCGCAATGCTCGGCGTACCGTTTGAAGATCGCCACAAACTGACCAAGCTGGTGTCTCTGGTCACCTACCGGCTTGCCAGAAAAGCCTATCCGCACCTCCAGGGGCAATCTGAGGCTGCGATCATGGAGTTGGCGGTCTACATGATGCACCTCATTGAGGAGCGCCGCGCACGCCCTACGGATGACATACTGGGGCAGCTAGTGACCGTCGAGGAAGCCGGTGACCGCCTGAGTAATGATGAACTTTTGCAACAGAGTATCGGCCTGCTGGTGGCCGGCCTTGAAACCACCATCGGCCTGATCGCCAATGGCATGGTCTGCTTCGCCCGCCACCCCGAGCAGTTCGAAAAACTGGCGGCGAACCCGCAGCTGGCAAATTCGGCAGTGGAGGAATGCCTGCGCTTTGAACCCTCTGTCCCTATTACGCGCAGGACCCTGTGGGAGGACGCCGAGTTCAGCGGCGTCACCCTTCCGGCCAACGCCAACGTCTATGCCATGTTGATTGCAGCCAATCGTGACCCACACTATTTTACCGAGCCAGATCTGTTCGATATCACACGCAACGAAGCACGGCACTGCTCCTTCGGCGGCGGCATTCACTTTTGCGTTGGCTCGCATCTGGCGAGGATGAATGCCGAAATCGCCTTCAACCAAATGGCTAAACGTTTCACTGCAATTGAGATTGACGAAGCAAAAATCGAGTGGGCACCCTCGCTGTTCAGGATACCCGGCAGTATTCCAGCGCGCTTTAGACTGCGCGCCTAGCCCATTGGATACAGCAATTCACGCGATACCGCATCGATTTTTTCCAGCGTCTCAAGTGACAGTGTCACATCCGCGGCCGCCAGTAATTCTGGCACCTGCTCGGCAGTGGTAGCACCAACAATGGTCGATGCCACAAAGTCATGTTGCTTGCTCCAGGCGATGGCCATTGTTACCACGGACATTCCCAGCTCTGCTGCGATAACCTGATAGCGCGCCGTGGACTCCAGAGTCTTCTCATTGACAAAGCGATTCATCATCGCCTGCTGGCGTTTGGGTGCATCTTTATACTGGGAAAAACGCGCGCCCTCCGGAAAGGCTCCGCCGTTGTACTTGCCACTGAGGACACCGCCGCCCAGCGGCGAATAGGGCAGCAGGCTGACGCCCTCCTGACGGCAGGCCTGCGCCAGTTCATCCTCAAAACGCCGATTGTTCAAGCTGAAGTTGTTCTGGATCGTGTGGTGTCGCGCCAGCCCTTGCACATCCGACGCCCACAAACTTTTGGTCAGCCCCCAGGTCGTTTCGTTACTGCACCCCAGAATACGCACCTTGCCCGCTAGCACCAGTTCATCCAGCGCCATCATGGTCTCTTCCAGCGGGAAGTCCGCATCGGGCCAATGCGTCTGGTACAGATCTATATAATCGGTATCCAGACGACGCAAGCTACCCTCCACTGCGCGCACAATGTGATGGCGGTCAAGCCCGGTTTTGACGCCGCGCAGCGGCGCCGTGATCCACACGTGGCTGGGGCCGGCGACCTTGGAAGCGATGATCAGGGAATCCCGATCCTTAGTCTTCATCCAGCGCCCGACAATCTCTTCAGTCGCACCGACATACTTGATATCAGGAGGCACCGGATACATTTCAGCAGTGTCATAAAAATCGACACCGGCATCATACGCCATGTCCATAATTCGAAATGAGGTCTTTTCATCGGCCTGATTACCAAAGGTCATGGTACCCATGCAGATATCTGACACCACGATGGAGCTCTTACCGAGGCGATTCCTGTTCATGCAGTCTCCTTAAGCATCTATTCTTAATTAAGCTCTGACAGACTACAGGCCCCGACTCGTAAAAAGAACAGTTGCTCCTGCAAGCCGGTGAATTAAACTCTGCGCCATGATGCGCTCACGCTTCCTGCTCTTTGGCATTGCCACCGTCCTGCTGATTATTGCGAGCACAGGAGTCTATCTCTATCACAATTTACCAGGACTGCTGCGCCAGCAGGCCTTACGCGCGCTGCAGACGTATGGCATGGAGGATCTCGATTACACGGGATTGACGTTCACCGCCCGCGAGCTCGCTTTTGAGACGCTAACTTTGAGCGGGACCTATGAGAACCTTGTCTATACAGTCAAACTGACCTCCGGCACATTGCACTATGACTGGCGCACAGCGCTCAACAGCCGATTCGAGTCGCTCGCGCTGTCCGGTGTCGACCTGTCTATTCATTCGAGCGGCGCCGGTGCAAGCGACACCATTGCCCCGATCAGAGTCGACCAATTAGTGCCGCAGACGCTGATGGCACACCTGCCAACCACATCGCTGGTTATCAATCACTGGCAGCTTGATTATCAGCCCACCAGTACTACTGTGCTCTCTGCTAACGGCAGCCTAAAAATTGATGGCCAACTTGACCTGAACCTGAACCTGAACACAATACTGGCGGGTCGTGAAGTTGCAGCGGCAATACACGCTAGTGCCGCCAATGTCGGACTGGACGCAATCATTTCGCTACGCAATACCGACACTGCGCTCGCAGACGCGACGCTGGCATTGCGACCTGAAGAGGGTGCGCGCTGGAAGTGGCATCTTCAGGGAAGCGTCCACTACGCCCCGGTACTGCACTGGCTACAACAATTGAATAGACAACAGGAACCGGGTGCCGGCATCGCCTGGGCGGACGCGGCGGGACTGCAGGGCAGCAGCGTATTCGATGTGCAGGTTGGACATGGGAACGAGCTCACACTCGGCAGTGCAAAGCATCCCATAGAGCATGTGCTGCGACAAATGCGCGCAAGGATCCACCTGCGCAACAGTATCCAGCGGCTGGATATTCCCTCGCTCGCCAGAACACGGGAAGGGACATCGGCCGGGATACTGGACATTGACGCTACCTACGACGCGGGACAGCTTACGGCCAGCGTGCCCGCTTTTAGCATTCTGGGGGAACTGTGGACGGCGCGACTACCACTATCGGATGATACAAAGCGCGGGCTTGGCTGGGCAGAAACAATACCAGTATCACTTGAAATCGCTGATCCAATTACCGTCGCCTATAGCAAAGAAGGCGTATGGTCTATGCAATTACGGAGTGGCCTTTTGTCATTAGGGGAAAACGACACACGCATTCGATTGCAAAAGCTCAACCTTGATGCATCGGTAAACGTCGACGAACCGCAACAGGTCACAACACAGCTCACATCTCACGTCACATCACCGCTCACATTACAAATGACAGCGAGCCTGAATACGCGCCTCAGAAATCAACTACTCCCGCAGCTGGAGCTGGCATTGACACAGCGCGGCAGCATTGAAGAAAGTGTTTTTACCCTGCGCGTCGCCGATGCGGCGGAAAGTTTCGATACTGATCTAGACGGAAACCTGCATCTGCTGAGCGGCGCGGGAAACTTCAGTCTGAGTACGACGATCAAGGATCTGGCCTATTTCTCGGCGAGTACCTTGCCGCTGCTGCGCGCCTTCGATCTTCTGGGCACCGACATGGAAATTCGCTCGGGTACTGTGCAGCTAACAAGCACCATAGAGAGCAAGGACTTCGACCTGCTGAAATGGAAACAGCAGTCGCAGGCGAGCATCGCGAATGTATCGGGCAGCCTTCAGGGGTACCGTTTTGAGGGTTTGTCCGTGACGGCAGACTGGTCTGGCATAACACATTGGAAAACATCTGAACCAGTGCAGATTTCGCTGGCTAAACTGGTTCAGGGAGTTACCGTGAGCGACATCAACTTGCGCATGAGCTTGCCAGAAGCCACGCCGATCGAACGACCCAAACTGCGTATCGATGCCTTCTCCGCCGAGATGTTCAGCGGTGACATTGCTCTATCGGAACCACTGTTCTGGGATTTCGCCGCAACGAGTAACCACCTTACACTGCATGCGGACGACTGGCAGCTCGGTGCGTTGGTAGCATTACAACCCAACACCGACATACGGGCACAGGGCACGCTGCAGGGCGAACTACCGCTCACCTTTTCCGATGGACGAATCATCATCAACCGTGGCTATCTGCGAGCCATACCGCCCGGAGGCAGTATTCGTTATGTAGCAAACGAAAAAACGCAGGCACTGGCCAACAGTAATAGTGAACTGGCGCTGGCCATCGATCTTCTGAGCGATTTCCAGTACCAGGTATTAAGTACCGATGTGCAGTTGGACAAGGCTGGAAATCTGCTGCTGGGATTATCATTGGGTGGTAGCAATCCCGCTCAGCACGATGGACAGGCCGTTAATTTCAGTATCAATGTGGAGCAAAATCTCGATCCACTGTTACAAAGCCTGCGCCTTAGTGATAACGTGTCGAAGCGAATTGAAGGCAAGTTAAAATGAACTTTAACGCCATTCTCCGCTCAAAACCTGCCGTACACCCTCCGGTTCGATACGCGCCGGCTAGCAACGGGCCGACCTAAAACAGGCTGACTTGAAACAGGCTGACTTGAAACAGGCTGACTTGAAACAGGAAAGTGCCATGCGACTCTTGATATTTCTATGCCTGCTAGTGGCCGTTACCGCGTGCACGCCAACGGTACAAATCAATGCGCCCAAAGAGCCCATCACCATTAACATGAACATCAAAATTGAACACGAGATACGCGTCAAAGTGGACAAGGAACTGGACACCTTATTCGCCGAAGACAGCAAACTTTTCTAGGAGACATCGACATGCACTACACAACTCATTTCCGGCGGACAATCGCTACCCTGGCCCTCTCGCTAACACTGTCTCTGCCCGCCTTTGCAGTTGATCTGGAAGACGCCAAATCCTCAGGTCTGGTGGGAGAAACCAATATGGGCTACATCGCGGCGGTTAGGCCGTCAGCTGACGTCGACGCGCTGGTCGGTAGTATTAACAGCCAGCGTAAAGTGCAATATCAGAAGATTGCGACAAAGAACGGGATAAGCCTGCAGGCTGTAGAAGCGCGCGCGGGGCAAAAAGCGATAGAGAAAACAGCCGCCGGCGGCTACATCAACACCGGGGACGGCTGGCTTCAGAAGTAGTTAGAGTCAGGAGACAAAGCGCGCGACACTCTCAGCGCGCTTGCAAGCCCTGCTCTCTGGCCATGTCCAGCGCCAAATCTTCTATCATGTCCTCTTGGCCGCCGACCGTTTTGCGACGCCCCAGTTCGACAAGAATGTCGCGGCTGGACAAACCGTACTTCTTGGCACTGCGTTTGGCAAACAGTAAAAACGACGAATAGACACCCGCATAGCCGAGGGTCAGCGCGTCGCGATCTATGCGTATCAGGTCATCCATCATCGGCACGATCAAATCTTCCGCGACATCCATGGCCTTGAAAAGGTCCACACCCGTTTCCACTCCCATACGTTCGCAAACCGCCAGAAAAACCTCCAGCGGCGTGTTGCCGGCACCGGCACCGAGACCTGCCAGTGAGCCATCGATTCGATTAGCGCCGGCTTCTACAGCCGCCAGTGAATTGGCGACGCCCATGGCCAGATTGTGGTGACCGTGAAATCCCAGTTCCGTCTCAGGACGCAACTCGGCACGCGCCAGCGCTACCCGCTCGGTCACATGATCCGGCAACATATACCCGGCTGAATCGGTGATGTAAACGCAGTTGGCGCCAAAGTCTTCCATCATTTTCAGTTGAATAACCAACTCTTCTGGCGGGATCATATGCGCCATCATCAGAAAGCCGACGGTGTCCAACTCATCGTATTTGGCTGCCATTGTAAGGTGCTGTTCGGAGACATCGGCCTCGGTGCAATGAGTCGCGATGCGAATGGTCGATATGCCGCAGTCGACCGCCATCTTCAGGTGATCCACAGTACCTATTCCCGGCAACAACAACGCAGAGACTTTGGTCTTCTTCATCTCCTTGCAGACCGCAGTGAGGTATTCCTCGTCGCTGGCGGCGGGGAAGCCGTAGTTCACCGAAGCGCCACCAAGGCCGTCACCGTGGGTAACCTCGATCAACGGAATACCTGCGTCATCCATGCCTTTGGCAATAGTGACCATTTGTTCAATCGATATCTGGTGCTGCTTGGGGTGCATACCGTCGCGCAGGCACATATCGTGTACCGTAATTTTCTTGCCAGAAAGGTTCATTCGCTTAGTCTCTCATAGTCTTTATCAACAGTGTCTATCGCTGTAAATCAGGCCGCGCCAGGCACAAAATTGCCCGCCAGAATTTCCTGAGCGTACATCTCCGCCGTGCGCAGGCCCGCAGCTGTCATGATGTCCAGATTGCCCGCATATTTTGGCAGAAAATCGCCCAGCCCCTCGACTTCCATATAAATGGACACGCGCTTGCCATCGAATACCGGGCCATTCTTAAGCACATAGCCCGGCACATATTTCTGCACTTCGGCGATCATGTCATGAACTGATTGGGTGATGGCGGCCTGATCCGGCTCCTCCACGGTAAGGCAGTGGATTGTATCGCGCATCATCAGGGGCGGCTCTGCAGGGTTGATAATAATAATGGCTTTGCCACTTTTTGCACCGCCCACTGTCTCGATACCTCTGGCGGTCGTGCGCGTGAACTCATCGATATTCTTACGCGTTCCGGGGCCCGCCGATTTGCTACTGACAGTGGCGACGATCTCCCCGTAGGCGACTTCCTGCACGCGACTTACGGCCGCCACCATAGGTATGGTCGCCTGACCGCCGCACGTCACCATGTTAACGTTCATGGCTTTAGCGGCAACGGCCTGTGAGAGGTTCACGGGGGGCACGCAGAATGGCCCGATGGCCGCGGGGGTGAGGTCGATCATCACGGCACCCTGCTCATTAACCTTGCGGCTGTTTTCGGCATGCACATAGGCCGATGTTGCATCGAAGCAAATTTGCACGCCGTCGGCACGCATGGTGGGCAACATGCCGTCGACGCCCTCGGCGGTGGTTTTTAAACCCAATTCGGTGGCCCTGGCCAAGCCGGGTGAATCGGCAACTACGCCGACCATCCACACGGGTTCGATCCATTCGCTGCGCATGGCTTTCATTAACAGGTCTGTTCCGATGTTCCCGGGACCGATGATTGCTGCTTTTACTTTTTTGCTCATGTTGGTTCTCTGGTTGCTGGTCTTTGTCTTTAACTAACCTCACCGGGAATGTCTGTTAGTGTATCCGGCAGCGGCATTGAATGGCACTTTCTTACGCTCAAAAGTGGCACTTAGGCAGTGAATTGAATGTTATCGGGTTGGGACTGTGCGAGGCAGGACGCCGAGCCCAAGCCCCTATGGATGGATTCACGGCGGGTCCCAACCCGATAACATTCAGTTTACCGCCGGACTTGAAGCTAGAGTAAACTTTGTTCGTGTCGGCACCTAAACAAACTTACAGCTACACCCGCCAATACCATCGATCATCAGCGACATTTCATCCCCCGCCACCACCGGAATCAACGGCGCCAACGATCCGGACAAAATGACTTCACCCGCTTTAAAGGGAATGCCAAACTCACCCAGCGTATTTGCCAACCACGCTACTGCGGTCAGCGGATTACCCTGCACGGCGCTACCGAGGCCTTCAGCATTGAACTCGCCATTCTTGTAGATTGTCATCTTCAGGTTCGGCAGATCAAAATCGCGCGGGTCGACTTCATTCGTGCCCAGCACATAGACACCGCAGGAAGCGTTATCTGCGACGGTATCCTGAATCTTGATCTTCCAGTCATGGATTCTGGAATCGACGATTTCGAAACAGGGCATGATGGTTGCAGTCGCATCCAGCACGTCCTGCTCGGTCACACCAGGACCGACAAGATCGCTCTTCAGGCGAAAGGCGATTTCACCTTCAGCTCTGGGCTGAATCATGTTGCCAGCGATTGCGATGGCCGCCCCATCGGGATATTCCATGGTGTTGGTAAGAAAGCCAAAGTCCGGCTGAAAAACGCCGAGCATGTCCTGCACCGGCTTACTGGTAACACCAATTTTCTTGCCGACAATGCGTTCGCCGTCGCGCGTCAGCCGCTGGTTCACCATGCGCAATGCGATGTGATAAGCATCCTCGATAGTGATCGTGGGTTCGCGTTCTGTCAGCGGCGCGAGCGTCGACTGCTTACGCAGCGCTTCGTATAACTCATCGCCCAGCGTGTTGATCCGGGACTGTTCCATCATGCGTTATTCTTCCTTGGATTACCGGCACAGCAGACCGTGGGGTAATCAACCATGCTGCAGGAAATCAAGGCAGGCGCGATTAAACATATCTTCGTGCTCTACCATCACCCAGTGCCCACACTCGGTTACCAGGATCAACCGCAGGTGCTTGATATTTTGCGCCATCGCCATGATACCGTTCTCCGGCATCATTTTCTCGTCCATTCCCCAAAAGCCCAGCACAGGACACTCTAATTCGTGGAGTTTGTCTACCAGATTAGGCACCTGCATCGTTGCCATCACATGGCCATTCATTATCTGCATGATCTGCATCCGCTCCGCCACCAGTTCATCGGTCGCGTATTTAGGGTCGTGCATCAACCCGGTGGCAAACAGATCCTTCATCACAGCGGGAGTCACCGGCTCACCGGAGCCGAACACTTTGAACACCTTCTGCATGCCCGACATTTGCTGGTACTCGGGTAAGTCGCTGAGGCCACCGGGCGCCATCAGAATGAGTTTGTTCACGCGCTGCGGATACGCGAGCGCCAAACCCAATGCGATGGCGCCACCCAGCGAATTGCCGATAAGTGTACATTTCTCCACACCCGCAACATCCAACATCTGCACGACGCATTCGACGAAGAAAGACAGGGGATGATCGACATCATCGGGCTTGTCGGAAAAGCCGTAGCCTATATGGTCGGGAATTATGCAGCGGTAGCCGGCATCGACCAGTGGCGGATAGTTACCCTTGAAATTGCTGTAACCACTAGCGCCCGGGCCGGACCCGTGCAAAAACACCACGACCTCACCCTGCCCTTCATCCAGATAATGAATGCGGTAACCATTAGCGCAATCAGCATAGTTACCCTCTGGCAACAAACCTTGTATTTTCATACCATCTCCCGCCGCAGGCAGCGCAACTTAAAGTGCATAGTCAGCATTCTCCTCACCAAACAGAACGCCACCCATATTGGATGCAAACGGTATGGAGTTATTCGCGACATGCGCCTGGCTGGCCAGAATGTCCAGATGGAAATCCAACAGGTTGCTACCCACCCGTATACCGCCACTGCCAGAAGCCTTGAGCATTTTGGTGGACAGCTCTACACAGCGGTCAGCGACTACGGCAGAATCGTAGCGATAGCGAATCCTGTCCTCGATCGGAATAGGAACGCCAGCACGACAGCACTCCATCATCTCATCAAAGTTGCGAATCATGGTCAGCTTCATTTCTTCGAGGGCCGTTTTGACTTCGGCCGCCAGCACGCGCGCGAAGGGATCGTTCTTCATTTTATTGGGGCCAATCTGGCGCGTTTTAGCCACTTCGATAAAGGCATCCAATGCACCGAAGCAGGCGCCCAGCGTGGCAGTACAAACGGCCCGCACAAACACCTGCATAAACGGCATGTGGTACAGGGCTGCAGAATTCACCGCATTGCCGGGGTTGTCACAGAGGAACCCGTCCATCGATTTGTGCGTGCGGTGTTCCGGCACAAACACATCATCGACGACTATGTCGTGGCTGCCGGTGCCCTGCAGCCCCACCACGTTCCAGTTATGAACGATGTCATAATTATCGATAGGCAGAAGAAACGTGCGGTAATTAGACATGTCAAACGGCGCTTCAGGCGTCGGGACGACCGCGCCGAGGAACGCCCATTTGCAATGTTCGGAACCACTGGAAAAGCTCCAGCGACCACTGAGACGGAAACCACCCTCCACCACTTTCACCTTGCCCACCGGTGCGTAGGAAGAAGAGATCAAAACAGTCGGATCTTCAGCCCAGACATCCTGCGCGGCCTGATCATCAAACACTGCCAACTGCCAGTTGTGAACGGCGATAACACCCAGTATCCAGGCGCTGGAGGGACAGAATCGAGCGACCTCGATGCCCACTGAGTAGAAAACCTGCGGGTCCATGGCATAGCCACCCCATTGTTCTGGCTGCAATATCTTGAAAAATCCGGCTTTGGCGAATTCGGCCACGGTTTCATCGGGCACGCGCACGTCCGCTTTACAGCGGGTACGACGCTCTGTGAGCGCGGGACCCATGGCCCTGGCAGCATTGATCAGTTCCTGAGCCCTCGGGCTCTCTAATCCATAATTATTCATATTTGACTTGCCTCGTAGTTATCATCCCGAATTGGGTGCCGATCTGCGACGTAGTAACCCCAAACACTGTATCACTGTAGGGCTCAAGAATGGGCTACGCATCCTCCATTTGGGGTATCGGCACTACGCTACAACCGCGTCACCGAAGGTGGTGGGGTCGCCAAAAAACGCCCGATGCGATATCGGTGCATTGCCATTGGCATCCACCAGGCCATATTCCTGGCCAAGTTCTGCCCCAATCAGCACCTTGCCGCTCTTCTCCATACGCGCGGGATCGCAGGCCAGCGCGTCGATGATATGACCGGTGAACTCGGGTGTTTCGGCTGTCGCCACCAAATCGGCGTATTTCTCTGGCTCCGCATCAAATACACGTCGCGTGCGCTCTGTCAGGAGCAGGCCCATCCAGATGGATACCACGGCAATATTGTGTGGGCGAAAATCGACCGCCATATCATGAGACATTTTATCCACGGCCGCTTTACCCGCACCATAAGCAGGGCCGTGCATATAGATGCGCCCCCCAAAGGATGAAGTGTTGACGATAAGCCCCTCGCCATTGGCCAGTAATAGCGGGGCGGCGTACCATGCGGCAGTGTAATGCGAGCGCATGCCCACTTCCCATAGCTGCGTCAGCGCCAGCGGCTTCTCCCAGAATGGCCCGGTTTGTGTCAGTGCGTCATGCAGGCTGGTGGCGTTGTTGACGAGGATATCCAGTTGCCCCTGCTCATCGGAAACCCGCTCAAATAGCTGCCGCACCTGCGCCTCATCAGCATGGTCGCAATACACCGCAATACCATTCCCGCCTGCAGCGCTCACCGCATCAGCCGTGGCCTGCACGGTGCCGGGCAGCGGCGCATCCCCCTCCAGGCGCGTGCGCCCGGTGACATACACCGTCGCGCCGCTTGCACCCAGCGCAAGTGCGATGCCCTTGCCCGCGCCACGGCTGGCTCCGGTGACAACCACAACCCGATCTCGAAGCAGTCCCATACGCTATACCTTTACCTGAGTCATACACTTACCTAGTATCAATGCCTCATCCTAAATGCACCGGCGCACTGGGCCAAGCGGGTTTGCCCGCGTTGTGGCCACTTTGTTAGGCCAATGGAAGAAAAATGACCACACACCGCAGGGCTAAGGGCCGACTGATGCCACTGGCCTTGTCTGTCTATATGACGCTGGGCGGCATAATCACCGTCGACGCCCGTGACAGCCGTCAGGTTTTCTCCGGCGAAACACATACCTGGCTGCGCGCTATAGGAAAACTGCAAGTGCCCGGACAGCGCCCTATCGATGGCCGCACGGCTCACTATATTGAGGACTGCAGTGCCACGCTGGTCGCCCTACCCGATCGCAGCACTGCAAATACACTCATTACCGCCTGGCACTGCCTGGAGCGGTATGGCGACCTGAGCAGACCGATCCTGTTTTGGGTCACGTCAGTCTCTGGCGAAACTCTTCAGCGCGAAGCCTACCGCTTACAGGACGGCGGCGGCATGTATGCAGATTGGGCAATCCTGCGCCTGCGCGACCCCATACGCTCCGATCAAGTCGCTGCGCTGCCTATTCACCCACAAGCTGCGGACCCCGAACGGCCCATCGTCATGGCCGGGTTTTCCAAAGACAAAGGTCTGGGCGCGAGAGGACTCACACTCACGTACGACCCTCTTTGTGCCATCACCGCGCAGAACAGGGATATCGCAGACACCACCTGCACCGCGTTCAAAGGCGCCTCAGGCGGGGCGGTCGTGCAGTTATCAGAAGGCGGAAAGCCAAAGGTATGCGGGGTGATTTCACAGGGCAACGGTAAGGGCCGGAGTACTTTTATACCCGTCAGCGGATTCAGAAACGCGCTGGATATTTACCTGCAATAGACTACAGAATGCGCAGAGTTGAATGGTACTTACTTTAGCTTCAGGACCGGCGCTACATTGAAGGGTATCGGGCTGGGACCCGCCGTGAACGCCTCCATGGGGGCTTGGGCTCGGCTTCCTGCCTCGCACAGCCCCAAACCCGATACCCTCCTGCAATTCACCGCCTGAGTGCCACTTAGAGGCTTAAGTAAGTGCGATTCAACTCTTGCCCCATTTTAGCGCTTCTTGCTGGCGAGCCGGTGGCGGCGCACCGACGTGCGCTGCGCCGCGCTGCGCTGCGAGCTCGACCTGCTTCTGGCGCTCCCTGAAACGCAGTGCCTGGTCTTCCGTCAAACTGTCAAAACAGTATAGGCAACAGACGCCGAGCTCATACGTCAGCGCGTGTTTATCCTCGTCAGTAATGGGATGGCGACAGCCGTAGCACTGATCATACCGGCCTTTCTCCAACTGATGATCCACCGCCACGCGATTGTCAAAGACAAAACACTCGCCCTCCCAGACACTGTCTTCGGGTGGCACCTCTTCAAGGTATTTGAGTATTCCACCGCGCAGGTGGTAGACCTCGTCAAAACCTTCATTAAGCATGAAGGCCGAGGCTTTTTCGCAACGAATACCGCCCGTGCAAAACATGGCGATTTTCTTGTGCTTCGCAGGGTCGAGATTGGCGCGCACATAGTCCGGAAACTCGCGAAAATTGCCGGTACGTGGATCTACGGCTCCCCTGAAACTGCCGATGTCACATTCGTAGTCATTTCGGGTATCGATCAACAGTACTTCGGGGTCGTTGACCAGCTCGTTCCACTCAGTCGGCGTCACGTAGGTACCCACCCGCAAAGTAGGATCCACCCCGGCAACACCCATAGTGACTATCTCCTTTTTGAGCTTGACCTTCATGCGATGAAACGGCACATGGTCGTCGTGTGATTCCTTGTGCTCAAGATCTGTAAAACGCGGATCACGGCGCAGGAAGCCCAGCACCTCGTCCACCGCCACTCGCGTGCCGGCAATAGTGCCATTGATGCCCTCTGGCGCCAGCAGCAGTGTCCCGCGTGTACCCGCTGCCAGACAGGCATCCAGCAGCGATTCACGCAGCGCGTGGCCATCATCAATGGCGACAAATTTGTACAGCGCGGCAACAACAACTGAATTCATAGCGGATCCGAACGGAACTTAGCTATATCAAAAGTGGCACTCAACTCGCCGCCGATCCTGCACATAAAGTCGATGCCATCCATACCTGATCCTACTTACCGTCCGCTTTACTACCGCCAAGGCAATCTGGAGACGCCGGTGCAGCCTGCTCACGCTGCTGCCACTCAGCAGGTGAATACGTATGCAGTGCCAGGGCGTGCACAGGCCCTTCAAGCTGCGCCGCCAGAGCGGCATAGACCTGCTGATGGCGCGCCACGCGCGACCACCCGTCAAAATTTGCGCTGACCAGCACCACACGAAAATGCGTCTCCGAGTTGGGTGGCACGCTGTGCATATGACTTTCGTTGGCCAAGTCCAGCACCACAGGGGCAAATTGCGCCTGTAACTGCTGTTGAATTTCCTGCTGCACTGTCATAGGAGCACCTGCCGATAGTGAAAACCAAGGCATAATTATAACCAAGGTATTGACCCGGGGACAGCAAATCGGGGACACCGCGCCGTCAGTGTTAGCGCGCGCGTCGGCTCAAGCGAAACTGCCCCGGCGTCTGCAGCGTCCATTTTTTAAACGACCGGTGAAATGCACTGGGATCCGTGAATCCCATCTGCAGGGCAACCTCACTGATCGACAGCTCCGGCCTGTCCAGGCACAATTTGGCCGCTTCGCAGCGCGCTTCATCCTTGAGCTGCTGGAAAGTGGTGCCCTCTTTTTTCAGCCTGCGCCGCAGCGTTGGTGCTGACATATTGAGCGCGCTGCTGATCGTTTCGAAACCCGGAAATCCCTCGCTGAAATCGTGTCCTATCATCGCTTTTACCTGCGCTGAGAGATTCTTGCCCTCGGGATTACTCTCCATCAACAGCAACTGATAGGGCGCCGTACGCAAAAACTCGCGCAGCGAATGCTCAGTATGCACCAGCGGCCATGCCAGGCATGCACTGTCAAAATACAACAGATCGTTCACTTGATTAAAGTACAGTGGGCAACCGAATAGATCCTCATATTTCTCCAGACGTTGCGGCGTGTCACCGCTGAAGTCCACCCGTTTCAGTTCTATCGGCCTGCCGCACAGCCACCCGAAAAAGCGGTGCCACAAAGACAATCCATAAGCGTCTGCGGCCTCCACACGAGGCCGGCCCTCGCGCATCATGGTGCGATAGCCCACACGGGCAAACTGGTCACTAAAATTCGCGTACAGCTGACTGCGCTCGTCAAAAAATGTACGGTAAAACTCTGAAGCGCGTTGAATTGCCTCACCCAGATTGCGGCACGAAATAATGCAGTAACACATCATACGGAATGCCCCTGGGGCAACCAGTTCGCTACCGGTAGTGCCAAAGGTTTCATCCTGCAACAGGCTGAGCACGCTCTGGTAGATTCTTGAATACTGCATGGCGCTGATCTCGCTCCGGTAAGCAGGATCAGCTTGATCCAGCGGATCAAAATCGAGACCGGCACCACTGAGCACGGCGCTAAAATCATAGCCCTTGTCACCGACCATGCGCAGTAAAGTTCTAACAAATCGGGTTGGAACGCGGTCGCTCATAGCCAAAGGGAGTCACATTTAAGGGGCGCTCATGTTATCAGAAGCCGCAGCAGGAGGTCAGCCTGAGATGGCTGTTGTTTACCACCAAGGCAGAGACAACGGCAGGCCCGGCACGCGAGACCCGAGCGAATCGAAGCGCTATACTGGGTGCGAAACTGCGACAGAGGCCACCCAATGAAAGAGCGCTACGACGTATATTTCGCGGGACAGATAATCGATGGCCACGATCCGGCTGTGGTACGCGAGAAGCTGGGAAAAGTATTCAAGGCCAACGAATCCGTCCTCGACAAACTGTTCAGCGGCAAACCCCAGCCGGTCAAGCGCGACTGCGATAGCAGCACCGCAGTAAAGTACAAGCGAGCACTGGAAGGTGCTGGCGCTGTGCCGATTATCAAGCTTGCGGCCGAGGCAACGCAACATCCGACGGCAAAAACGCCTGCTAGCCGTCCAATGAGCGCGGCCGAAAAAATAGCGGCACTGGCGGCAGCGCCGGACAAGAACGCCTATCAGAAGGCCGAAGAAAGCCGCCCATCCGCAGCGGCACAACCCGCAACCCCCGCTGACACGGGCAGTATCGCACTGGCACCACCGGGTACCGAAGTACTGCGCATGGAGGAACGCGCCCAACCCGTCATCCGCCATGTGGACACCTCCAAACTGGCAGTAGACGCAACGGCACAGCGACTCTCACAAGAGTCACCACCACCACCGCCAGCCCCGGATACCCAGCACCTGAGCATGGGAGGCGTGGGAGAGACCATTCCCAATCTGGCGTCGTCACAGACACCACTTACGCCCGATATAGCAGGCATAGCGCTGGCAGAAGCAGGTGTGGACTTCAGCGATTGCGCCGCGCCCAAGCCGCAGGCTCCAGCCGTGGATCTTTCCCATCTGGCCGCATTGGCACCAGGTGATATGCCGGCGGAAGAACAGCAGCGCAGACCGATGCCGGTGGCTATGCCAAGCACCGACCATATTTCGCTGGAAAACTGACGACAGGTAAGGGAATGGCAGTTAATAAAGCCAAAAAGTGGCACATAGGCGATGAATTGAATGTTATTGGGTTGGGACTGTGCGAGGCAGGACGCCGGGGGCGGCCTTCCGTAGCCCAAGCCCCCATGGATGGGTTCACGGCGGGTCCCATCCCAATAACATTCAATTTATCGCCGATCTTGAAGCTAACGTATAAGCTGCAAGATTGGCGTCAAACCCAGTAGGGCTTTTCGGGACATACCACTTCTTTAAGGCAGCGTGACTCGCACCTGTAAGCCTGGATTATTGCTTCCCATGTCCACAGTGCCATGGTGGTATTGCGCAATCGCCTGCACCAGGCTCAAGCCAAGTCCATGGCCTGGCTGCTCCGTACGACTGGATTCCACGCGGTAGAAACGCCGAAATACATTTTTTCGCTCCACGAAAGGAATGCCCGGCCCTGAATCGGCGATGGTAACGGTGTGCCCTGCGCCATTAAGACCCGGCCGCAGTCGCACGCTGATTTGCCCCCGATCGGGCGTATACTTGATCGCATTGTCGAGTACATTGGCGAACATCTGGAACAGCAGGTCAGCTTCGCCCTTGCAGGTCTGCGGCGGCAACGCGTCCAGTTGCAGCGCAATACCCTGCTCCTGTGCCAGCGGCTCATACAATTCCACCACGTCGTGCAACAATGCGCCCAGCTCCACGTCAGCGCCGCCGGTGAGGCGACTGCCTGATTCGAGCGCAGAAATGCGCAACAACGCACTAAAAGACGACAACAGTTCGTCGCATTCACCAATAATTCGATCCAACTGCGCGCTGGCAACAGGCGTCTTGCGGTCACGCAGCTGGCTGAGGTCATTGCGCATGCGCGTTAACGGTGTGCGCAAGTCGTGCGCGATATTGTCTGAGACGCGTCGCACTCCCTGCATCAGGGTTTCCATTTGCTCAAGCATCTGGTTCATGACCATCGCAAGCGCGCGGAAGTACCCCGACTCTCCCTCTACCTTGATGCGCTGGCCCGGACCCGCGCGCACAATTCGAGAAATTTCCCGATTTAGCAACTCTACCTGATCGAGGGCGCGGGCCGCACTGAAGAATCCACCGATGATCCCCAGGATCAAAGTGGCTACCATCACCCTCAGCAGCGTTTGAAACACCCACTCGGCGCGCTCCACAATATCAGCGTAATCACGCGCCACCATTGCCTGGTAGCCATCTCCCAGATCTGAGGGGCGCGCCAGGAATTCCACATCGATGGATTCGCCCCAGTTTTGTACGCCCATCTCAAAACCCAGCCAGCCGTCATTGAACTCCTGGTAGCGTGGCGCAGCGGACAGATCTCCGGCCACTTTTACCCCGGACTTATCCGTGACCAGATAATAAAAACGATTGACCGAGGGCGACGCCATCCGATCCGTCACATATTGGTCGATACCCACAAGTCCCTGCCCACGATAGACCACCTCCAGTGTCTCCAGCTCCTCGACCACACTGGCACCGAGGTCTCGAAATGACGTATAGCTAAAGTAGAGGTAAAAAAGGCCTTGCAGGAGAAATACCGTGGCGCTCAGCACGGTGACATATTTTACGATGTAGCGAAACGTAAGACTGTTGACGACTTCTCGAATTTGCACGACGGCGCTCAGTCACCCAGCTCGGGGCCAAGCCGATAGCCGGCACCGCGCACAGTCGAGAGCAGAGGATGCTCGAAATCCCTGTCAATTTTCTGCCTCAGACGAGAGACATGCACATCGATGACATTGGTTTGCGGATCGAAATGGTAGCCCCAGACATGCTCCAGCAACATCGTGCGGGTAACCACTTGCCCCGCATGGCGCATAAGATATTCGAGCAGCTTGTACTCGCGAGGCTGCACGTGGATCACGGTCTCACCGCGCTGGACATGCTGTCGCAACAAGTCCATCGACAAGTCTCCTACCGCCAGCCTGGTCTGCGCCTCCGCGCCCGGCAAGGTGACGCGCCGGTGCAGCACTTCCAATCTTGCCATCAACTCGGCCATGGCAAACGGCTTTACAAGGTAATCATCAGCGCCACTGTGCAGGCCCTGCACCCTGTCATCCACATCGCCGAGCGCACTCAATACCAGTGCCGGGGTGTTGTCCCCGGCCTGCCGCAGGGTCTTAATAAGAGTCAATCCGTCCATTCGCGGCATCATGCGATCGATGACCATCACATCATAAGCAGCAGCGGTCGCTGCCTGCAGCCCCGCCTCGCCGTCACTGGCATGGGCGCAGGTATGGCCGGCAGATCGCAGCTCGGTGACGATGAATTCACCGACCTGTTTATCATCCTCCACGACTAATATGTTCATGCACAGGCCCCTTAAAATCGGCCATCAATGTAGCATGCGCCTCGAAATGGCCTCAATTTACTTTTCGTTAATCCTGACGGGGGGAAAGGCGCTGTCTTGAGCTGCTGGATCGGCGTCCATTAAGCGTAAAGCAATGTCATTCCTTGCGAGGGATAATGCTAGACTCTCGCGCATGACAGACACCCCCCCTACGTCCTTCCCTTCTCCGTCACTGCTGCGCCGACTGGCGGCGATGCTGTACGACGGGCTTTTAGTAGTAGCGCTGGTCGCCGTGGTGAACACCGTCGGGCTGCTGGTCATGGTGCAGGTGACATCGGGAGAGCAAGAGGTATTGCCGCCCTATCTGGTACAACTACTCACAGTATCCAGTATTTTCAGCTTTTTTTGTTTGTTCTGGTTAAAAAGTGGTCAGACATTGGGAATGCAGGCGTGGCGCATAAAACTGGTCGATTTTCAGGGCGGGTCGCCTACATTTGGCAAATCGCTGCTGCGCTGCGGCGGCGCAGTCCTGTCAACGGCGTGTCTGGGTCTCGGTTACTTATGGTGCCTTTTTGACCGCAAAAAACGCTATTGGCATGACTATATATCTCGCACCGAACTCATCCTTCTACCGCAATCATCGCGTGGGAAAGACGTCTGACATTTATCCTTGCTGTGCGCACTAATTGCTCACCATTTACTATTTTCGGTTCAGTTTGAAGGCTGCTCGTCATAGACTAGTATGCTTTCATTTCACAGAGGAATTTCTATGTCTGCCATGACATTTAGCGCGCGCGACGTTAAAGACGCCGCTTCCGCCACTACCGAATGCGCGATTTTGCCGATGTTTCAGGATGCCAAACTGTCAGGCGCCGCGCTAACACTGGACCAGGCCTCCTCCGGCGCCATCAAGAGCGCACTAGCGCTGGGCGACTTCACAGCTAAATCTGGCGAGTCGCTGATGCTACCCGGCGTTGGCAAAATAAAGCGCATACTGTTACTTGGCTGCGGCGAGGCGAAGAAATTTGATCGCGCGGCAGCCAGAAAATTCAGCCAACAGTTATACCGTGCCCTTGAAACCAGGCAAGCTGGCGATGCGCTGCTGCATCTGGCGCCACTGGCGTTGAATGACACGGAGGCCAAGTGGGCGCTGGCCTACCTCGCGCGCCACCTTGTCGTCGGCAGCTACCGCTACACTGCGACAATTACCAAACCCAAAACAGCTTTCAAGCTGACGAAACTGGTAGTCAATACTTCTGATGCCCTGCCCGCGCGCGCCGCTAGCAGCGCTTTGCAAGAGGGCCGGGCAATTGGCCTGGGTGTGAATGAGGCGCGCAACCTGGCGAATCTACCCGGCAATATCTGCACACCTGGCTACTTGGCGCGTGAGGCCCGAAAACTGGCACGCAACCACTCGAGCCTCAAGGTCACGGTACTTGAAGAGAAAAAAATGCGTGAACTGGGCATGGGCTCCCTGTTGTCTGTTTCTGCGGGTAGCGACCAGCCCGCCAAGCTCATTGTCATACACTACAAAGGCGGCAAGGCTTCCGACAAGCCTTACGTGCTGGTGGGCAAAGGGATTACGTTTGACACCGGCGGCATCTCGCTGAAACCCGGCTCCAAAATGGATGAGATGAAATTCGATATGGGCGGCGCGGCTAGCGTGTTTGGTACCTTCCGCGCGATTGTTGAACTCGAGCCATCGATCAATGTTGTGGGTATCGTTGCTGCCGCCGAAAACATGCCCAGCGGTGGCGCGACCAAACCCGGTGATGTCGTCACCAGCATGGCGGGTAAAACAATCGAGGTACTGAATACTGATGCTGAAGGGCGACTGGTGCTGTGTGACGCACTCACTTACGCAGCGCGCTTTAAGCCCGAGACAGTCATTGATATTGCAACGCTTACCGGTGCCTGCGTGGTGGCACTGGGGTCGCACGCGAGTGGACTGTTCGCCAATGACGATGCGCTGGCAGAGGATTTACTGGCTGCAGGCGCCGAAACACATGACCGCGCCTGGCGTATGCCGTTATGGGATGACTATCAAGAGCAAATCAAAAGCAACTTTGCCGACCTTGCCAATATCGGCGGGCCCGGCGGAGGCAGTATTACTGCAGCCTGTTTTCTGTCGCATTTCGCGGGTGACTATCGCTGGGCACACCTCGATATTGCCGGTTCAGCATGGGACAGTTCACCCAAGGGCGCCACCGGTCGCCCGGTTGCGCTGCTGACGCGTTATTTACTGGACCGCGCGGGCTAGTAACAATGACGCTGGTGGGGTTTTACGTGGTGCAATCTGCCGCGCCGGGGCAACGCCTGCATGTGGCCGCGCGCCTGGTAGACAAAGCGTTTCAGCACGGACATCGCATTTTCATTAATGCCGTCGATGAAGCGCAGGCGAGCGAGCTTGACGAACTCCTGTGGTCCTTTCGCCCCGCCAGTTTTCTGCCGCACGGGCTGCTAGGGCAAGAGCACTCCGAGGCCATTGCTATCGGCTGGGGCCAGGAGCCGGAAAATCACAACGACCTGCTGATTAACCTGCGGTTGGAGATTCCACCCTTTTTCAGCCGCTTCCAACGCGTTGCGGAGGTGGTCACGCAGGAACCGGACAGTCTCGCCGCACTGCGCAATTCATGGCGATTCTATAAAGAGCGCGGCTACCAGTTGGAAAAGCACGACCTGTAGTGTCTGTTGTGTTCAGTCAGATTCGCCCGTCGCGCGGACACTTGCAGCGGCGCCAGAGCATCTGCGTTCCGATGACTGCCGGTCTGCCGTATAATTCACAGCCTTTCCGCCTGATGCCCTGCGACTGGCGTCACACTCAACAATACCCGGATTCACCCCTTTATGGATAAAACATTTAAGCCCGCTGAACTCGAGACCCTCTGGTACGACGAGTGGGAAGCCAAAGGTTATTTTGCGCCGCAGGGTGGAACCGAGGCTTACAGCATTATGATTCCGCCACCCAACGTCACCGGTAGCCTGCACATGGGCCATGGCTTTCAGGAGGCCATTATGGATGCCCTGATCCGTTATCACCGAATGCGCGGATACAACACGCTATGGCAGGTGGGTACCGATCACGCGGGCATAGCGACGCAAATGGTGGTCGAGAGGCAACTCGCCGCACAGGGCATCAGCCGTCACGACCTCGGGCGCGAGAAATTTATAGAGAAAGTGTGGGAGTGGAAAGAAGAGTCGGGCGGCACTATTACCCGGCAATTGCGCAGATTGGGCTCCTCGCTGGATTGGTCGCGCGAACGCTTCACTATGGACGAGGGACTTAGCGCTGCCGTGCAGGAGGTATTCATTCGCTTGTATCGAGAGGGCCTTATCTACCGCGGGCAGCGGCTGGTCAACTGGGATCCGGCGCTGCATACCGCGATTTCAGATCTGGAAGTCATTTCAGAAGAGGAGCAAGGCCATCTATGGCACTTCAATTACCCGCTCGTCGGCGGCGAGGGCCACCTCACGGTTGCAACGACACGCCCTGAAACCATGCTCGGTGATGCGGCTGTCGCGGTCCACCCTGACGATGAACGTTACGCCCACCTGATCGGCCGTTTCGTGCAGTTACCCTTGTGCAACCGGGAGATTCCGGTCATCGCCGACGACTATGTCGACCCTGAGTTCGGCACCGGCTGCGTGAAGATCACACCGGCACATGATTTCAACGACTATGAGGTTGGCCGCCGCCACGGCCTGCCAATGATCAATATTTTCACCGATGATGCGGCCATCAACGACGCTGCGCCCGCTGCTTATCAAGGGCTCGACCGCATGGAGGCGCGACAGAAAGTAGTTGCCGACCTAGACGCGCTCGGCTTGCTCGACAAGGTTGAAGACCACCGCTTGAAAGTGCCGCGCGGCGATCGCTCAAACGTTGTTATAGAGCCCTATCTCACCGACCAGTGGTATGTGGACGCCAAGGAACTGGCCAAGCCCGCGATCAAGGCCGTTGAGGACGGGGATATTAAGTTCGTACCGAAACAGTGGGAAAACACATACTTTGCATGGATGCGCGACATACAAGACTGGTGCATCAGCCGTCAGCTGTGGTGGGGCCATCGCATACCAGCCTGGTACGACGACGATGGGAAATTCTACGTCGGCGAGAACGAGGCCACGGTGCGCCGCGACAACGCGCTGGCAGACAACATTACACTGCGCCAGGATGAAGACGTACTCGACACCTGGTTTTCATCGGCGCTGTGGACATTTTCCACGCTCGGCTGGCCAGAAGAAACCGATGAACTGGCAATGTTTCACCCAAGCTCTGTGCTGGTCACCGGGTTCGATATTATTTTCTTCTGGGTCGCACGGATGATTATGATGACCCTGCATTTTCGCAAGGAAGTGCCATTTCACACCGTGTATGTTCACGGTCTTGTGCGCGATGCTGAAGGGCAGAAAATGTCCAAGTCGAAGGGAAATGTCATCGACCCTATCGATCTGATCGATGGCATCACATTGGATGCACTGCTAGAAAAGCGCACAGTCGGCTTAATGCAACCGCAACTGGCATCCAAAATCCAGACAGCGACACGCCGCCAATTTCCGGATGGCATCGCCGCCTACGGCACCGATGCTCTGCGTTTCACCTACTTCTCATTAGCGTCAACTGGCAGGGACATAAAGTTCGACATTGGCCGTATTGAGGGCTACCGCAATTTCTGCAACAAAATCTGGAACGCAGCGCGCTACGTGCTAATGAACTGCGAACATGAGGACTGCGGCATCGAGGAGTCCGCCGACGTAGAACTGAGCCTCGCCGACCGTTGGATTATTGGCAAAGTGCAGGACACCGCGGCAAAAGTGGAACTTGCTATTAGCAACTACCGCCTGGACATGGCGAGTTCCGCTCTGTATGAATTTATCTGGAACGAGTACTGCGATTGGTATCTGGAACTGTCCAAGCCGATTCTCTGGGACGAAGACGCTGCTGAAAACGCCAAGCGCGGCACCCGACAAACGCTAATCAGCGTAATGGAAACGTGGTTGCGCCTGCTGCATCCGATGATGCCGTTTATTACCGAGGAGATATGGCAAACAGTGGGTCCGCTGGCGGGAAAATCCGGCCCGACCATCATGCTACAGCCCTACCCCCAGTCCGACAGCAACGCGATCGACGCCAGCGATAACGAAGATATTGAGTGGCTGAAGAAAGTCATCATAGGTATACGCAATATACGCGGAGAGATGAATATCGCACCCGGTAAAGAGCTTTCTGTGCTGCTGCGTAAAGGTAACGCGGAAGACCGACGCAGGCTGTCGCAAAATTCGCAATACCTGCGAAAGCTGGCGAAACTCGCAGACATCAGCTGGCTGGAAGAAAACACAGAGGCACCCATGGCAGCGACGGCGCTAGCGGGTGAGCTGGAAATCCTCGTGCCAATGGCCGGGCTCATTGATAAGGACGCTGAAATTGTCCGGCTGGGTCGAGAAATTAGCAAACTGGAAACCGACTTGTCTCGCCTGCGTGGAAAACTGGAAAACGCAGCGTTTGTGGATAAAGCGCCCGCCGCCGTGGTCAGCAAAGAACAGGAGAAGTTAAAAGCGCAGCAACAGGCGCTGGAGACTCTGCAGGATCAGCTACAACGTATACAAAATATCTGAGTCTGCAAATTATCGCGAGTGCAACGGTACTTACTTTCCCTGGATAGAAGTACCCAGGCGTGAAAGCAAGTAGAAAGTGAAGGGACCGTCTGAGGCTGTGGATAGGCGGGGCGGCCATCCGCGGGGCGGCCATCCGTGAAGCGAGCCTACAGGGATGTATTCACGGCGTGTCCCGAAAAACTCTACCCGGTTTGGCGCCAATCTAGCAGCCCAAGTAACAGCCATCTTTTCTCAAGTGCAAAGTGGAACTTGAGCACAATAAAAGTAACAGGTCAGTTAGAGGAGTGATGAATAAGGTCGGTCACTCGCTATTTCGCTCTGGCGTCCCTGCTTTCACGCGCCGCTAAATTTATCGAGAAGCATACCTGCCGCCATTAATGGTGCTAAAATGCCCGCCGCACACTCCGTGCAATTCTGCTACGCCTAATCATTGGGAGGAAACCGATGAGTCTGATCGCCAAGCTCATATTAAGTCTCGTTATCGCCATCATAGCTTCAACACTGACCACCCTACTATTACAGGGTGAAATGTTTAATCCGCAGCTGCTGCTGGCTTTTTTCGTCGCCACCGCTGCCACCGCACTGATTGCAGGCGCGAGTAGCGCATCGACGTCCTCCTCTCCTGCCACCAGGCAAGCGCCAAATAACCAAGCGACCAAGAAATCGTCTGCCAGCGATCCCAACCGCGAGCGTGGCACTGTTAAGTGGTTCAATATCTCCAAGGGTTTTGGCTTCATCGTCAAAGATGACGGCGAAGAGCTATTCGTGCATTTTCGCTCGATCCGAGGCGAGGGCCGACGCGGTTTACGCGATGGTCAGAGCGTGACTTTTCTTGTCACTGATAGCGACAAGGGCCCGCAGGCAGAAGATGTAATCGGCGAAGACTAGGTTGCGCACTTAGTGCGCGCGCAGAAAGTCCTGCCAGTACAACTGCATCATGCGTGATCCTTCACGCAACAGTGTTTCGGTGTCGAGCGAATCGTCTTCCAGTGCCATTTCCACAATGGCATAACCGGTATCGATGGTCAGCCGCATCTGCGTCCTTAGCAGGTCGTCGACCGGCCTGGCAAAAAGCCCCCCTGCCAGGGTCGCAAATTGGCTGGCCACCAATCTGTGTGACGCCAGGCGCACTTCCCTGAGGGGCGCTACTGCCCGCAGCGCCTGCACCACCTCAAGACCGCCGATTTGTTCGAGTGTAACGTCGTGTGTTTTTTTCAAAAGTTCGTAGACGTTATCCAACATCAACTGAGGGTCAGCCAGGCCGAGGTAATGATTAAACCATTCCTCAAATACAGCATTCTGCTTGTCCATCAGCACCGAACCTAATGCATTCAGCACTGCATATTTATTCGGAAAGTAACGATACAGAGCGGGAACTGTAATGCCCGCCTTTTCGGCAACAAGATTGGTGGAGATCCGCTCAACGCCAACCTCAACCAGCAACTGCGCTGCCGCAGCGAGGATCGCTTCATAGGTGCGTTTTGCTCTGGCCTGCTGCGGTTTATTCTTCTCCAATAATTCAACGTAGGGTCTTACCACTGCCATTGACGACCTCTCGATTAGTCTTTGCGCTAATGCCTGAACGCTTATTGCGCAATCGTAGCGCAGCGGACCCACCTGTACCAGTACCGCAAAAATGCTATAGCCAGGCCGCCGTGAAGGTGGCGAGGTGCACAGTACGGTGACACAATAACCGGCTATACAGATTCAACTGATTGATACTCTGATAAAGGAGATGCGCGTGAATGGACTTCTCCCATCTGGATTAACCCCTTAGCACTGAATGAGGCAACACATTGAAATCAAGCAAGCCGCGCACTGGACATCGCTTTCGCGGTGTCACGATGCCCACCAGTTCTCACCCGCTCATCCGTCAGGTCAAACGGCAGGGTGTCTACCCCTCTATCCATGGCAACAAGTTGTGGAAGTCTAGTCTGCTGCTGATCGATTACCTGAAAAAACATCAGCCTGACCACACCCACAAGGTCCTTGATGTCGGCTGTGGATGGGGGATTTCGGGAATCTGGTGCGCAAAGAAACTAGGCTCACAGGTCACGTCAATGGATGCTGACCCGGATGTGTTTCCCTTTCTTGAGGCCACCGCGAAGCTCAATGGCGTATCGACCACGCCATTGGTGTCGACCTTCGAAAAGCTCAGCACCCGGCAACTCGCCGAATTCGACATGTTGATCGCTGCCGACATCTGCTTCTGGGACGACCTCGTGGACCCCGTGTTCAATATGGTGAATCGTGCCGTCAAGGCGGGCGTAAAACACATAATAATTGCGGACCCTGAGCGCTCGACTTTTTTTGATATGGCAAGGCGCTGCGAATCCAGGCACTGCGCAGAGATCATTGAGTGGAAGACCCGCAAACCGATCAAAGCCAGTGGTGCGTTGATGGTTTTGGAAAATGCCTGACACGATGCGCAGGGCAGGATGCAGTGGCTCTGCTGCGCGCGAATTAACACCCAATAGGTGGCTTGCTGACCAAATTTAGACCCGCTGTTATGGCGAGCAGGTTCCAACAATGCTATAAACTCGACCTATTGGGCGGGCTTGAATACTCAGCTACTCCGACCCGCTTGAACGACCCTTCAGGGATGCACACATAAACGCCTTAAACGGGCCTTGAGACACTATGAAACAGCTAGGCATACTCGACTCTGCTTTCGTGAATCTGGAGCAAACCAATACCCCACAACATATCGGTGGTTTGGGTATTTACGACCCGTCTACGGCCGCTGGAGGATTCGTTCGCTTCAAAGACGTCATTGCCAGCTTCGAGCGTCGTCTGGGTGACTTACCGCTGTTTCGCACACGCCTCGTGGAGGTGCCAGGCGGACTGGACAGACCCTACTGGGTAAAAGACGCCAATTTCGACGTGGAATTTCACTTGCGTCATATTGCTCTACCCGAGCCCGGTGACTGGCGGCAGTTGTGCATTCAGACTGCTCGCCTGCACTCGCGGCCATTGGATATGTCCCGTCCACTCTGGGAGGCCTATATTATTGAAGGTCTGGACAACATACCCAACCTTCCCAAGGGCTGCTTTGCCGTCTACACCAAGATGCATCACTCGATGGTAGATGGTGCCGGCGGTGCTTCGTTCATGTCTGCCCTGCATGACCTGACACCGAATCCAGAAAAAACAGGCACCGCGGGCGCTGAACCCAGGCTAGTGGATACCACGCCCTCAGTGGGAGAATTGCTCACCAAGGCCACTATTAATAGCGTGAAGAACGCGGTGCAGCTTGTTTTCGGCACCGTCAAGAACGTTCGCGATATTAGTAAGTATGCGATCGATATCGCGCGGAAAGACATTCCCCCGCCCGACATCAATGCGCCAAAGACCATACTCAACAAGCCGGTTGGACCTCACCGTGTTTTTGATGCAGCGGAGTTTCCGCTGGAAGGCTTCAAGGACATCAAAAACGCTGCTGGCGTAACCGTCAACGATGTCGCGCTAGGCGTCATCGGTGGCGCGCTGCAACGTTATCTTACGGCCAAAGGCCTGGCACCCACCGAAGGCTCGCTGGCGGCTGCGATGCCACTCAATATGCGAACGCGCCGCAGCATGACCGAAGAAAATAACCAGGTGGGCTCGGTATTCGCCTCACTGCATACTGATATTGCTAATCCACTGGAGCGCGTCGTCGCCATCAAGCAGTCGACCGAAAATGCCAAACTGAGTGGCGAGGCAAGCCCCTTGGTAGATGCTCTGAAATTGGCAGGGGTGTTCTCCCCTGTCATTTCAAAGTCGATTGCAGGATTCTGGGCGCGCAATGAATTGTCCCGACATATTCCGGTGAATGTCTCAACCTGTATTTCCAATGTGACAGGCCCGGATTTTCCGCTCTACTGCGCGGGCGCCACAATGGTTGACTACTACGGGCTGGGCGTACTGACACCCGGCATGGGGATTTTCCATCTGGTATTCAGCTATTCTGGAAAACTCACCCTCTCTGTTCTGGCTGATCGTGACATTATGCCCGATCCCGAGCTTTATCATGACTGCCTGGTTGCAGCCTACGAAGAGCTCTATGCGGCGGCAAGCAAACTGGGACCCACTCAACCCAAGACTGCGGCAGTCGCCGCGAAAGCAAAAATTCAATCGCCCAAACGCGCGCGAATTATCAATGACTCTGTACCCAAACTTCGTGGCAAGCCACCCGCCCGCGCTGCCAAACGTCCCAAGACCGACACCGTAAAAAAACAGTCGTCTGCGGGAGCAAAGGCAAAATCTATAAAGCCCTCAAAGGTCAAGGCAACCGCCAAAACCGCAGCCCGCCCAAAGGCTGAAAAATCGGCAGCCGGCACACCCAAATCTCGCACAACAACGCCCCGGCCCAAACTGGGTCGACGCGGGACCGGCGCAGCAAAACCGAAACTCAAATAGCCAGGCCGCGTCTGTGCGGATAAGCGCGGCGAGCCCACACGGACGACTTGTCTAGCCCTGTTCAATCTTCAGGCAGAAACGACAGCCAAAAAAAACCCGCCATAGGCGGGTTAAAAACTTTTCTGGACCGGATGAACTAATATTGCTGGCTCTACTGTGGCGCTGCTGCAACTTGCTAGTGGCACGGCAGCTCTTAACTTGAATAAACTATACAACTCGCTATGATATGTATCTAATGCATTATATTGATACAGAACATGAATTTAATTCATATCAAGGCTTATGGATACTCGCGAATTTAACAAAGTCGATCTTAACCTGTTGATTGCATTGCAGGTTTTAATGGAAGAGAGGAACGTATCGCGCGCTGCTGAACGCTTGTTCATCACTCAGCCCGCGATGAGCAAAACACTGTCGCGACTGCGCGTCCTGTTCGATGACGCCCTGTTTACTCGCAGCAGTCGCGGCATGCAGGCTACCCCCCGGGCAATGCAGATTGCCGACGAACTGAGCGGCATCATTAGGAACATCTCCCAGTTACTGACGGGCCCGGGCTTCGATCCACGGGCTGCCACTGGGGAGATCAACATCGCGCTGTCTGAACACGTCGGCCTGACACTGCTGCCTAGCCTTCTTGCGCATTTGAGCGAGGCGTCTCCCCGACTCAAAGTTCGCGTCATCACCCGTATAGAAAACCAACTGGAACAGCTGACCCAGGGAAATCTCGATTTTGTCATCCATACCAAGCAAGCGCACTATAGCGTCGATTTCAAAGTGCACAGCCTGGGCGCCAGCCCCCTTGCGATTCTAGTGCGCGACGGCCATGCGCTGGTTAAAGAAGAAGTTACCTGGGAGCGATTGATGCAGTTTCCTATGATCAAATTGTATGCATCCTCGCAGGAACAACTGGAGGTGCAGCAGGCGGCAGGTACCACCATGCCCGCCATTGACCATCCATTGGCGACCCTGGAGATCTCTCACTTGCTAACAGCCCTGCAGTTGCTCAGGCAAAGCGACTATTTCATGCCTGCCCCGTCCTACGTGCTGCAGCAGGAAGGCGCCACGGCGGGTATCACCGGTTTACCTATGCCGCATGAGTCGGACCTCAACATTCCGTATGCTCTCGTCAGCCATAAACGCACTATCAATTCCCCCCTCCATAACTGGCTGTGGGCGCAGATCACGAGTACCATTCGCGATGTGCACACGCCGCTGCAGCGCAAATTACGCCAGCGCATCACTGCAGTCAGCGTCGACTCGGACAGCTAGGACAGCTAGGACAGCTAGGACAGCTAGGACAGCTAGGACATTATGAACAGTAACTAGAACACTATGAGCAATAACCAGAACACTATGAAAAATGGAAAGCGGCGCGAGATTCCGCGCTTTGAAACGCCAATCATTGAAACCCACTGCCATCTCGATTATCTCGATCAGGCGGAGCTAGACGCTACGTTACAGAAATCACTTGAGGTAGGTATAGAACGTATCATCACTATTGCGGTGTCCGTCCAAAACCTTAACCGCGTGCTGGAACTTGCACAATGGTCACCGCATATCTGGGGCACACAGGGTATTCATCCACATGAGGCAGCGGAATATACGCCTGAGGTCGACGCCCTCATTCGAACGAATGCGGCGCACACCCGCATTGTAGCGATTGGAGAAATCGGGCTCGATTACTATTACGACCATGCGGACCGAGCTGTGCAGCGCAATGCCTTTGAGCAACAGTTACAAACGGCGATTGAACTTGATCTTCCCGTTGTTATCCACACGCGAGAAGCAGACGATGACACACGCGACATCTTGAAAAACCACAGCAGCAAGCTACTGCGCAAAGGCGTGATACACAGCTTCACGTCCAGTATGGAATTGGCGGAGTTCTGCCTCGGTGAAGGCTTTATGCTCGGATTTAATGGCATTACCACCTTCAATCGCGCAGACAATGTGCGGCAGGTGGTAGCGGCCACCCCTCTGACACAATTGCTACTGGAAACCGATGCTCCGTACCTGACCCCTGTGCCCTATCGCGGCAAACCCAACGCGCCTTACTACCTACCCTTTATAGCTGAGACAATAGCGGCCATCAAAGAAATACCGGTCGAAGATTTGATTGCACACGCGAGTAGTAACAGCAGATCTCTTTTCTTCGAAAGCGCTCGAAAATAGAATTCACATGACAATGGCACTTACGCGGTAAATTGAATGGCATTCGAGACACAATGTCACATCATTAGAGCATTTGCCGTGATCTATGCCCAAGCTTCTTGCCCCTTTCAGTGGTAAACTATCGTCGCTTTTTATTGCACCTCGTTGGAATCTCACAGGCTACTTTCACTAATGGATTATATTATCGGTCAGCGCTGGGTTAGCCACGCTGACGCCCAACTGGGGCTGGGTATCGTCGTTGATATTGAGGGGCGTCGAGTCACACTAGTCTTCCCTGCCGTAGGCGAGGAACGCACATACGCCATTGAAAGTGCACCACTGACGCGACTGCGCTTCAAGGCGGGAGATCACATTTCCACCGTCAACAATATCGAAGTGCTGGTGACTGAAGTAAAAGAGCAGCAGGGCCTGCTAATTTACCTGGGAACAGATCACCACGACACAGAAATGGCGGTCTCGGAACTCGAACTAGATGCCTTCGTGCAGCTCACCACCCCACAGCAACGCCTGCTCAACGGACATTTCGACAAAGACAGTGAATTTGCACTGCGCGTTTCGACACTGATCCATGCTGACAGCCTGCAGCGCTCTGCGGTGAGGGGGTTGCGAGGGTCGCGAACCAGTCTCCTGCCGCACCAGGTGTACATTGCGAACGAAGTGGGTCGGCGCTACGCGCCCCGCGTGCTGTTGGCCGATGAAGTGGGCCTCGGCAAGACCATCGAAGCCGGCATGATTATTCAGCAACAACTCCTTACCGGTCGCGCATCCAGAATACTGATACTTGTGCCACCAAGCCTGCTGCATCAGTGGCTTGTTGAGATGCTGCGTCGCTTTAATCTGCATTTTTCCCTGTTCGATCATGAGCGTATTCTGGAGAGCACTACAGACAATCCGTTTGAATCCGAACAGCTTGTGCTCAGCTGCCTTGATGTTTTTATGATGCATCCGGAGACACAACCCCAGGTACTGGCGGCAGAATGGGATCTGGTTATCGTTGACGAAGCGCATCATTTGCACTGGTCAAAAGACACTGCGAGTGAGGATTATCGTTTTGTCGAAGCACTGGCTCGGCATAGCGCAGGACTACTATTGCTGACGGCGACTCCGGAACAGATTGGGCAAGAGAGCCACTTCGCACGGTTGCGCCTGCTGGACCCGTCGCGTTTCCACGATTTGCAAGCGTTTCAGAAAGAAGAACAACAGTATCGAAAGTGGAGTGAATTGGCAGACGCTCTGGAAAAGGGGGAACAGTTGAGTGAACTCCCCAAAGGGATCGATCCATCCGCACCGCCAGCCAAAATTATCGAGCAGATTCTGGACAGGCATGGCACAGGTCGCGTCCTGTTTCGCAACACAAGGGCTGCCGTACCTGGTTTCCCTGAGCGCAAACTACACCCTTACCCTCTGCCTGCTCCGCAGGAGTATGCGCTGGCACAACTTGATCTGAAAGAGAGGCTGTATCCAGAAATCGCCTATTTCGACGACAGCTGGCTGTCTTTCGATCCGCGCGTGGCTTGGCTGGAGCAGACTCTGAAGCAACTGCGCCCTGCCAAGGTACTCGTCATTTGTGCGCATGCAGTCACCGCCGTTGCGCTGGAACACCATTTACACTTGCGCGCTGGTATCCGTTCGAGTGCATTCTACGAAGACCTGTCGATTATTGAGCGCGATCGGGCAGCCGCCTATTTTGCCGATGAAGTAAACGGTGCACAGACCCTGGTGTGCTCAGAAATCGGTAGCGAAGGACGTAATTTTCAGTTCGCTCATCACCTCATATTGTTCGACCTTCCCATGAATCCGGACTTACTGGAACAAAGAATCGGGCGCCTTGATCGGATCGGACAAGAAAGTACCGTCGACATTCATGTCCCCTATATAGAACGCACCGCCCAGCAACAGCTTTTTGAGTGGTACGACAGCGGCCTTAATCTTTTTCGCGACAGCTGCTCCGCGGGCACTATGATTCTTGAGACGTTTCAGGACCGACTGTTGCAGCAGTTGGATAAACGCACCGACAAATTTGAAACGTTGCTGGCCGACAGCGCAGCGTTCACCTCAAAAACTCGACAGGAGCTGCGTGAGGGCCGTGACAAATTGTTGGAAAGAAACTCCTGCAAACCTGAAATAGCCGCGGCACTGATTGATGAAATTGTCGCTGCCGAATCCGAAGACGCACTGACACATTACCTGGCCGCACTGTGCGAAACTTTTGGAGTAGACCAGGAACATCACTCTGAGCATACGGTGATACTGCGCCCGTCAGAACACCTATTAACGGGTTACTTTCCAGGCATTCGCGAAGACGGCACCACCGTGACGTTCAGCCGCGACAAAGCACTGGCTCGCGAAGACATGGAATTCCTCACCTGGGAACACCCCATGGTGCAGGAATCTATGGACATGGTACTGTCAACAGAACTGGGGAATGCGGCGCTTGGCACCCTGAAACTGAAAGGGATCGCCCCTGGCACGATGTTGCTAGAGGTGATTTACACCGTAAGCTGCGTCGCGCCGAGGGCTCTGCAACTGGAGCGCTTCCTGCCTCTTAGCCCCATGCGCTTTTTGGTAGACGCACGCGGCAAGGACCTGGCAGACCTTCTGCCACATGCTCGCCTCAATAAGCTAATCGAAAAAGTGAAGAAATCGACGGCGCTTGCCATCATCAAACAGGTCGGCACAGACGTTGAGAGCAAAATGTCCCTCGCCCTGACACTGGCCGAGGCCAGGCTACCGACTATTCTGCAGGACGCAGAGCAGACAATGCGCAATGAGCTGGGTGCGGAACTGGAACGCCTGACAGCGCTAAGAGAAGTAAACGCGTCTATTCGCCAGGAGGAGCTAGACCATCTCAGCTATCGCATAGAGGAGTCTGCACTTCATATCCAGCATGCCAATCTGCAACTGCAGGCGCTTCGGCTGATTATTACCACCTGAGCTGGCGCTGCGCTTGTGACAAAGCCCATGCCTTTACCAACAAGGTGTGCGAAAAGAGGGGTGGGTGGAGATGGCTCAGAAGATCTTACCGACTCAGTGCCACTGTGCTGCGAGTACTCCATGATCAATTACGGCATCGTCGGTGGCCAACAGGACGGCTATGTGGTCGGCGCCCGCGTCGCTGAATGCAGCTAAACCGTCGATCACCTGATTGACCGAACCTGTGACGACATGGCGCTCAATCGCCTGTGGGCTGGCGCGAAACAGTTTCGTCGCCCATTGCAGAGCGTCGGCCGAACTCCATCCCTGTCGGTCGATCGATGCGATGACCAGTACGGATCGAGCAACAGCGCTCGAGTCACGGTTGGCGTCTGCCAACAGTTCGTCGAGTTGCCCCGAGCAGCGGGCGAAGCCGCTCGGGGAGATGAACATTGGGAACCACCCGTCAGCGACCTCGGCTGCTCGCTTCATCGAGGCATCGGAGCGCCCGCCCACCCAGATAGGTGTGTCACGCGCCGCAGGGAGTTGCTCAAACCAGCTGTCGCCAGGCGACCATAAATTTCGTAGCTCAGTGATGCCCCGATCAAGCGCCGCACCACGACCAGTGAACGGCGACCCGGCCCGGTTGTACTCTTCGCGGTGCTCACCGATCCCGACACCGAGCACGAATCGACCCTCGGACAGTGCGTTTAGTGTTGATGCCGATTTGGCGACTGCCGCCACTTGCCTCAGCGGCAACTGGAGAACGCCGGTGCCGATCATGCATTCGCTCGTAGCCGCAGCGGCGACAGCTGCCATTGTCAGTGCTTCAGGCGTGTCCGCCGGGAAGAAGAGATGGTCTGTCAGCCAGATCGCAGAGCACCTTTGCGCCTCAAGCTGCGCGAACGTGGCAGCCGCGTGTTTCCATTCGGAGGTGGGGCCAGGACCTTTCGGGAGAACGAGGCCCAGACCAGGCGCGATCACCAAGAGCCCAAACCCACACTATCGTGGGAACTCGTGTCGGTGGCGCGGCTCATCCCAACCATCGCAACAGGATGGTCGCTCCAACGCCCCCGGACCCAACAGTATTCAGCATGACCCGGTCGCCGACGGTAAGTTCATTGAGATGCGCGTACCACTCACCGCAAAACGCTGTCAGGACGCCGGCGGCACCCTGATTCCCCGCCCACTCGAAGTTGTGCCATTGCTTCTCCCAGGGAATTCCCAGCCGCTTGCCGAGCGTACTGAGCACGCGGAGATTGGCCTGATGTCCCACCAAGTAATCTACGTCGTCGACGCCAATGCCGGCGCCCTCAAGTGCAGCGAGAGCAACCTGTTCGCCAATATCCATGACCTGTCGAAAGGCTTCACGGTTGTCGTGGTGGAAGTGTCCGTGGCGAGGCACACGAACGGTTTCTGCGTTCGTTGCATTGCTCACCATTGCGATCGCGTCGATGGCAAAGCCAGTCTGCGTGTCATCATCTGTGCGTTCGACCAGCACACACGCGGCAGAATCACCAAAGAACACCGACGAATGTGAGTCCCGGTAGTCGGCGCTCGCCGTGGGCCTTTCGACCACACACACAGCAGCACGTCGAAGCGAAGGATCAACACTCATCATGGCATGTGCCACGGCGACGGCGTAAAGAGCTGACGAGCAGGCTGCATTGATGTCAAACGCAAGCGCGTGAGGGCTGATCGCCTCAGCCACCAAGGATGACCTCGGCGGCATAAGCTCTTCCAGGAAGGAGGCCCCACACACGATAAGATCAAGGTCGTCGCCGACCCACCCGGCCCTCTCTAGGGCCTGCGCTGTTGCTTTGATACCTAGGTCTGCCATGCGTTCGTGTGGAAGCGCCACGTGGCGTGTCTTCATTCCAAGACGGTCGCTAACCCAACCCGGCTCAAGGTTGGGAAGCACCTCTTCGAGTTGATGCGTGGTTAGGACCGTGGTCGGATGCGCGTGTCCGCCAGCGACTATGTTGAAACCGGAGACGCGAATCATGGTAAGAATCTAGCGCTATTGCAACCGGACAAGTCTACCTGACGGGCGAGTACCAAGGGCCCACCTGCTCTGGATCCCGCGTTGCCTTTATCACTGAAATTGCTCATGTTAACTCTCCATAAACGATAATCCGCAGGCGCCTACTGCGCATGTCAATAAAGCCCGACTTGTTCGACGACACTATCACCGCTCTGGCGCGCCAGTACAGCGGGTTGGGAGGTGCCTGCGAAACATATCACACTATTTGAATGACATATTACCTAAGGATAACGAGTGTAAAGCGCACTACTTGAAGCGCAACTGTTTAACCACTATAAAATCCCAAAAGCCGATCATGCTCGCTGCGACGGCGGCTCAAGCTGATTCTTCCTTGTATTAGATAAAAATCGAACCTCCACGAAACTATAGGTTAGCGACGAAAGAATAAGCGTCAAAGGAATAACAACGAGCGCCAACTGAAATTCGCGCAAGCTAGTCGTTTGCATGAGCAACCAAATAATCGGCCAGTGCCATAAATAAATACTGTAAGACCGTCGTCCAAGAAACATAAATAACGACAAACAGGAGACCCACTTAAAAAACCCATTGCGGGTTGAACTCAGGAGCAAAATAGTTGCTGCAGAAAGCAATAGCACGGCTGTTTGTCGCCACTTGAAATAGTCTATGTCGTACGGGCGCCCAGTAATGATCACCGCAATCAAGCCCAACACACAGAGATTTAAGACAACCCGCCAAAACCTGCTATCGGTAAGGTCACGTAGCCTGTCAAAACTCAGGGCTAAAATACCGCCCACAACAAATGCATCCATGCGCGTCTCAAGCGCGTAATAAAGCCGCGACCAAGGAACCCCTTCATAGATCAAATAGTAGCGCCACAGCATAGAAGCTAAAGCCAACAAAACAAGCAGAATCAAAAACTGATAGCGACGCCAACCTAGTGCGATTGATATCGAAAAAAGCACTGGCCAGAATAAATAGAATTGCTCTTCGACAGACAGAGACCACGTTTGCCCATAAATAGATGGATACACGTAATCATATAATTTAGTCCAGTTAGAATAGTACAGTAGAGTGGCCACAGCATCGCTTAGAGCATACGGAAGGCTAATGACGTCACGAAGCAACCAAGCGACAAACAGTGTCGACAGAACAACTACGATTAACGCAGGGTATAAACGCGTCAAACGGCGCTTCCAAAAACTTAGCAGATCGAGTTTCCCTGTCTTTTCGATCGTGCGTAAAATTATCGCAGTAATCAAAAATCCAGATATGACAAAGAAAACCTCCATCATGATTGGCGCTCCCGGAAACCAGGGCACATGAATGTGAACAAGCAAAACTCCGACGGCCATAAGTCCACGAAGCCCATCGAGAGCTGGAAAATAGTTCTTAGACGTGCTCTCCTGTTTTAACACTCAATAACCTGCAATTTTAAATCCCTCCGCCCTGCGATAGCCGCGCGCAATCATTTAGAAGCGGGAGAAGCGCCGCTTATTTATATTTTTTAGCGATCAGAATGATCGAGCCTCTTGCTCGCGAGCGTCGCAGTATCTTTAGCAAGACGCATCTGCAAACTGGCTCAGCACAACTTTACTTCTTAATAATACTGTGATTCTGTGGACAGCGGTACTTTCAGCAGCCTGGATTGCGCGGAACCGCGTAACACATCACAGTATTGTCATGCTTTTGTATCCAGCTGGGATTCTGCGAGTAGACTACCCAAGTTTGCAGTGGCGGATCAGGCCTAGGCTGTGATTCTAGGCAGTCTTACTTCGGGCCGTTGCCTTGGCTCAAGCGCTATATTATGTTGCTGAGATCCCACCAGTCACCGAAGTGTGATGGTGGTGTTTTTCTCTGACCAAACAAAGTTACGACGTAGGAGAAGGCGTGCAATCAGGATTCACTCTTAGTCGGGTCGAGCCCCGTGCATTTCTCCTAATATTCGGATACTTGGTATTTTGTAGCGTTTTTGTCTGGATGATTAGTGGCGTCAGCTTAACCTTCCCGGTGCCTTGGCCAGATGAGTCATCGTTCCTATGGCAAGCCATTGCCGTGCAGGAACACAATCAGTTATTTGCTCCGCAATTGAGCGTCGAACGCGATGTAATGTGGATGCCGCCCGGCTACGCTATCGTAATGGGGTTCATTTTCAAGCTTACGGGCTTCTCTCTACCCCTCGCGCGATGGACGTCCGCAGGCTTTGTCATGCTGGCGTTCGGTACTGTATTACTAGCTTTCATGAAGCACAGGGCGGCGCCCTGGCTGCTGGTGCTATTGGGCCTGTTTCTGCTGAGCAGCAGAGTGGTACTGGCAGGGAATTTTGCGCGTATGGAAGCCCTGATGATGTTTCAGGTGTTCGCAGGTGTGCTTTTGATTTGCCGTGGCAAGTGGTACCTCGCGCTTAGCGTGATTGCCCTGTCACCACTGGTCCATCCGAATGGCCTGCATTTTTGCCTGCCAGCTGGCGCACTCTTTCTATGGCATGTATTTCGGCGCGATAAAACACTTTTACCGGGAACACTGGATAGATTTTATATCGGCTGTGTAGTTGTCGCGTGGTCGAGTTACGCTTGGTACGTTTCACAACACTGGCCCGGGTTTTTATCCGACATGCAGTTTCAGGCAGACGCTAAGAACCAACTCTGGGCACTGTACGGCGGGCTTCAAGGGCAACTGAGGAAGGTTCACAACCTTTTTTCACTGGCAGTATTGCTGCCTTCACTTGTGTTCCTGCGCTCAGATATCAGCCGATTCCTAATATTGATATCCATTTCTCTATTGTCACTGAACTTAGTATCAATTGGGCTTTCATACGCTGTTTTCGAGGCCGCTGCCATGCTGGTCAGCAGCATACTCTGCGTTGTTCTGCTGCTTGATGTGGCAAGCAGACGCTGGCACCAGGCTAAAGCGCTGCAGGTAGCTGCGGCGACAGCAACCCTATTGCTAATTGGACTACAGCTGCATTGGGGCTACCTAGAAGAGCGGATTGGTGATCCTGCTGCACTGGCATTTGAAGACGTTAAAGCTGATACCGATAACACTTGGATTACTGACGAAGAGCGCGCCGCTGTGCGAGATTACCTCCTCAGTTTGCCCGAATCTGAAGGAACTCCAATCATGGTTATGTTCTTGCCCAGCGCAGACGGGCTGTTACTGAATGAGTTCCGCAACAGTAATATTGAATTTGTGGCACAGACCTTTAAGCAACGAAAGGTCGACATCATGATCCACCACGAGCATCCTGCAATCCCCGTAAGACTGGCACGCCTACTGGGAATGTCATTGATTTATCAGGTTCAGCTAAGCGAGGATACAGACCTTGCCGGTCGTGAACTTAATGCAAAAGATGAGAACACGCGCTGGACTGCTTATGATATGCGCGGTAATAAATAGACTAACATCGCGGCTGTTTCCTGATAGAAAAACGATATTGGTTGCGATTGACGCAAACTCTAACGACAGGCTTTATGCGAATTTTTTCACGAATGCGATTTCAATTTCCGACTTTTCCATACAAAGTACACGACTGACGCCGCCAATATCAGGCCAAGGAATTTCCACGATAAACTCAGTTCAAGCACTTGCTGCAGTGACACAATATCCAACACGCTGAGACCATATACAACAGCGAACGGCACCGCCAACGCCACCGCACTTCCCAAGGTTATAAGAAAAAATAGTTTAAACAGCTCTATCGCATAACCCTGAACAGCCTTTTCTTTGACTAGGTCGTCCATGGCGTGGTCTTGCATTATTTGCATAGATTCCTTTGAGACAGCGAAAACCCGGGTGCTATTTTCGATTACACCTATAACCTTGCTGATGATAATAAAAGCGACTACGAGAAAGATCACACAAAGCCAAGCTGCCATCAGCTTTTCGAACTTTCTTGCAGGCTCTCTATCTGCTCTGTCGTCTGGACCAGGATATCATCCGATACAGCCTCCTCTTGCGGGGGCACATCTGACGTCTTCTGCCTGGACTTCAACAGTCTCTTCAAAGGAAGCCAGAAAAATCCTACGACTACCAAAACAATGGTCATTAGGAGGGCAAAAAAAGAACCAATTGCAGACAAACCCGTACCGGGACCAACGTAGGCGAGAGCCAACTGTGGAGCGAGCATAAAAACCACTGGGGCGCATACTAATAGACTATTTTTTCTGCTCATAACCGCTAACCTCACTGAATACCTTATAACTGCATTAACCTTTTAGCTTCCACTACAGGCCTTGCGCGATCTACTAAAAAACTCTGCATCGTAGCTAAGGGGAAGTCGCGTCACTTCTTCAACTATACCTGCATAACCGTCGCCAAGGGTATTGGTGTAATCCCACACAATGTCGCCTTGCCTGTCCAACTCAAATGCTCTCGCAGCAAGCGAATCAGTGATAAGCAGATTGCCATTAGGCAACCATTGGTGCTTACCCATTATCGCGCTAAAGAATGGCTTCTCCTTACTGCCGGTGAAATGGCTAGTGGTCCTCTGGCTATCTACAGCCTCGAGCAAAATCCTGCTATGTCTCCCGCCCTGTTGAGCAATGCTGTTATTGTCATAAATAGAAATAGTATTACCATCTATAAAATCAGGATCATGCTGGCGCAAAAAGGCACCTATACTTTTATACCTGACTTTCCACGTCGTTGGGTCAAACACCAGTATGGCATTAATATTGCGTAACGAGACCATTACGTCTCCATACTTAAACAAGCCTTCATTCATATCAGTGGGGAATACTTCTACGTCGTTAAGGTGCAAGGTGTCGCCTCCAGTTGACATAAATATGTCGTCTTCAGCGGTCATGTATAAGAGGCTGTGCAGGTTGTTTTCTTGTAGCAGTTCGATAACTGATTTCTCCAGAAGAATCTTTCCTTGCGGGGAGACTTTCAGCAAAGTGGGCTCAATAAAAGCGCCCTTATAGTTGGGTATTGATGGATCCGCGTCATCGTGGTTTATCTGCCCCGAAACCCACAAATCACCTACGTCATCTTGGAATATAGAATGGTGCGTTCGGTAGGGAAGTCGCCATACAACGTCTCCACATGGATTGAGTCGCACAAGCCCAAGGTGTTCGAAATTAAATACTACATCACCATTTCCCATGATTACCGCACCGTGAATGTGTGTACCGGGATCTTCTTTGGGTATCTCACTCTGCGGAATATGAGTGGCATTGGGCCATACTTCACCCCAGCTTATTTTCCACTCATGAACAGTATTGCCTTTCATATCAATAATTCGAACGTACATTTTATTGTCTTCGCCCACCGATGTAGTCATCGACAGCGCGTTATGCGCTCTGGAGGCGTCATATTTGGCAACTTTCTCTGTCACCTGAGTAGGCTTATAAAGCCAGCTTCGCTGGTCGGTAACCTCTCTTCCAACTTTACTCATTCCCTGCGCCGCATTTTCGAGAAAACCATGAGGAAAAAGCTGGAATTTGTGAGCAAAATAGCCATATGCAAACACAAGAAAACCCAAAGAAAAAGCAAATAGAATCTTTGCGACAATATCCGACCCATCTTTCTCTGACTTATCGGTATTCATATTAATCCTTGTGTGAACGCACCTGTCATGCGTGAACAGGTAGTGCATCATTCTTTCTGTAATTTCATGGTGGCTTGAAGAGCTGAGCCACTCGGTTATCCTTTTGATTGTGAATTTGTCGATTTACAAAACAAGAGGAAAAACAAAATGGCTCAGCCAATAC
>Ga0222659_1000012_pt1 | contig 129340 bp, 113 predicted proteins | sample AntAcemetagen547_FD_179850 | JGI IMG/M metagenome (GOLD analysis project Ga0222659, IMG submission 179850) | Saline water microbial communities from Ace Lake, Antarctica - #547 | ecosystem: Environmental > Aquatic > Non-marine Saline and Alkaline > Saline | place: Antarctica: Ace Lake...
ATAATCGCTTGCAAGGCACTGACCACCAGCCAATTGCGTTACCAAGAAACAGAAATCCGGTTTTGTTCCGTCTCCCTGTCCGGTTTTGAACCGTCTCTGTCCGGTTTTGTTCCGGCCCCGACATTCAAATCATACGACACAAAAAAGGCATTCGACAGGGAAAATTTTGCTGCAAGCCGAGATTTTTGATTCAATCGGTCTCAGGAAATGAACATACCCGAGACAGAACTTGAAGTGATAGCCGAAAGCGAATGGCTGGAGCTTTGCGCCGCTCAACTTGAAGCGGCACGGGTGTTTACTACCGGACCGCGAAAACGGCGCGATTGCGGTGAGCGGCATCCGGTCGAGGATTTCCTTTTTGAGTATTATCCCTATCCATTTTCATTGCTCGAACAATGGCATCCGAAACCCGGCACAGGAATTCGCTTCTCCGATCTGGAGGCCCTGCCCGCTCGTTTCAAAGGCCGTAAATATCGTATCGATGGTGATGTTTGTTACCTCGATGAACGGGCGATAACTGAAAAGGAACGGGCGCGCTTGCGCTGGATCTTGAGCCTGCTTCGGGCGACCCGGAACCATCCGCCAAACTTTGCCTGCCACGGCCTGCATGAATGGGCGATGGTTTATCGCGCTGAGGAGATCCGGCATTCTTCGCTCGCTCCCCTGCGGCTTCCCCAGGAACAGATTGACGCGCTGATCGATTCACGGCCCGTCGTCTGCACCCACCACGATGCGTTCCGCTTTTTCGCCAGGCAGGCCCGCCCTCTCAACCGGCTCCAGCCATCGCTCGACACCCGTCACGAAAACGAACAACCCGGCTGTGTGCATGCCAACATGGATCTCTATAAATGGGCTGCGAAATCCATGCCATGGATCGGCCCGGATCTTCTGCTGGAAATATTCCGCCTCGCCAGCGAACTGCGAGATCTAGATATGCGCGCAAGTCCCTACGATCTTTCCGCCTGGAATGTCTGCCCGGTGAAAATCGAAACCTCTCAAGGGCGGAGGGAATACGAAACCGAGCAACGCCGACTCGCGGATCACGCCGGAGTTCTGCGGTCAAAATTGATCGATCGTATCGGTTCGATAGTCAGCTCTTGAAATTCACACCCCTTGCCAACCGAGCTTCTGCCTCAAGGCTTCGTAGAACGAAGTCCCCTCCAACCGCAGGAGATGGAATGATCTCGCCGCCTTTTTCACAATCACCCGGTCGCCCGGATCGATTCTCGTGGTATCGCGGCCATCGACCGTGAAAATCATCGGTCCGTCATCGATGCGCTCAGGTGAAATTTCAATCTCGACATCATCAGAAAGAACCAGGGACCGCTGACTCAGACTATGTGGGCAAATCGGAGTGATCACCATCACCGAAGACTGCGGAGCGATCAGCGGCCCGCCTGCGGAGAGTGAGTATGCAGTCGAGCCAGTGGGAGTTGCGACGATCAAGCCATCCGCGCGGTAACGATTCAGCCACTCACCGTCGACTTTCGCGATGAGTGTGACTAGGCGTCCGGTTTCGCCACGGGCGATCGTCACCTCGTTGAGTCCGTGGTAAGTCACAACCTCACCCGACTTCCTGATAACCCTCGCCTCTAACAGCATGCGGATACTTGTCTTAAAACTTTGACTGGCAACCGCGTCAGCAAAGTCATCGATCTCCGCATCCGTGCAGGTTGTCAGGAATCCGAGAGTTCCGATGTTGACGCCTGCCACCGGTTTTTCAAACACGCCCAGACGAGAGACTGCATGCATCATCGTGCCATCTCCACCCAGCACTGCCGCCATATCCACGTGCTCGGAGAACTGGCTTGCGGGTATCCCGTTTTTCTCGCCAGCCATTGCGGCAGTCTCAGTATCGAGCACATACTCGCAGTTCCGCTTTTCGAGCGCTTTCCTAAGTACCAGCAGAGTCTTCAAGCCACCGGCCTTTTGAGGGTTGAGCAATATTCCGACTTTCACCGCAACCAAACTGTTCGTTATCGTTGCTACTGACAAGGAAGTTAAGGAGTGCTGGTCAGGAAAATTATTTTCCCATGAGCCGCCGGACCATCGGGATGATTTCATCAAGCTCGTTCACCACCACGAATTCGCCATCATTGCACCATTCACCGAGCAGGTCGATCAAGGGGCCCCAGAAACGTTTCCCCGAGGAATCCATCCGATCGAAAATAATGACCGGCTTGTCGGCCATACCTTTCTTCCGCTCGTGCTTGAAAATTATCAACGCGAGTAATTCCTGAACCGTTCCGGAACCTCCCGGAAAGATGACAAATGCTTCGGACCGTTCGATCATGATTTCCATACGAGTATAGATATCCGGTTTCAGCCAGAAACTGGATAGCCCTTCTGGCAATCCCTCCAACTCGATAATATGAGGCACGTTTGAACCACCTGTCCACCCGCCAGCATCCACAGACCCTGCGACGACTGCGCCCATGATCCCGCTCTTACCCGCACCGGAAACACAACCAAATCGACTTTCGGCAATCTGTTTGCCCAGTTCGTACCCATCAGCGAGGTAATCCTCTTTCTTGATCGAAGCAGAACAGAAGACACAGATATTTCCGGCGTGATCCTCCGGCAATGGAGTCTCAAACGAGGAACCCGCGACATCTCCGGTGTGCTCCCGCCCCGCATCCGGAAGCCCGACTTCCTTGGCTTTTTCAAGAAGCTCAAGAACACCATCCACGTGATCCGTCTCAAGTAGGTAGTCACGCGGAACCTGAACGACCGTTCCCATCTCGCGCAGATGTTCCAAAAGAGCGTAGAGTTCGTCCCAGGAGCCATCCGAGTTCAGAAGCACGGTCGCTTTGTTCTCCAGATGTTTATCAAGTGTTTGATACCCGACGAAGATTGAGATCGCCTTGAACAGATCCTCGAGCGTCGCTCCCGGAGTAAACACAAAAGCATCCGCCTCAATGATCTTCTTCTCGATATTGGACAGCGAAATCCTCTGATCCCCGTTCGAGTTATAAATGTCCCAGCCTTTACTGAACAAACTGTAGAGCAATTTTGCCCGGTCCTCCCTGTTCGGATCTTTTTCTCCGCAGACGGTTCCTGCTAATCTGACTTTTGGCATAATATATGTTTTCTTGGAAAATACGGCCGCTTCTTTCAGTGGTTTGGCTCGACAGATCTCAATTGATGCGAGCACTATCAGACGTGAATTATTTTCTGCAAGCAGCGGTTAGTGAAGCTTTTGTCGGATTGAAGGAAGGTGGGATTCCCATTGGAAGTGTCCTCGTTCACAATGGAGAAATTATCGGACGTGGTCACAACCGCCGCATTCAGAAAAACAGCACCGTCTTGCACGCCGAAATGGACGCTCTTGAAAATGCTGGTCGACTGTCCCCTTCCGTATACCGCGATTGCACACTCTACACAACCCTATCCCCCTGCCCCATGTGCTCGGGCGCGGCCTTGCTCTACCGTATCCCGCGCATCGTCATCGGCGAAAATCGAAATTATATGGGTGCCGAGCAACTCCTCGAAGCAAGCGGTGTGCAACTCGAGGTTGTCAACGATCCGGCCTGCATCGAATTCATGGCCGATTTCATAGACAATAACCCGGAACTTTGGAACGAGGATATCGGCGAAACGTAAACCACCCGGTCCATGTTTCTCCCCGCACACAAGCTCCGCCTGCTTCCCGATCAGGCACTTCTGATAGAGAGCGATGAAACCCTTCTCGTCGCCGCCGATCTACATCTCGGCAAATCAGCAGCTTTCCGCGCAAACGGACTTCCAATCCCGGAAGGCGATACCGCCCGCGACTTGAAACGCCTCTCCGAACTCATCGAAACGCACCGCCCCGACCACCTCGTCATCGCCGGAGATCTGTTCCATTCTGAATCCGGCCAAACTGAGGAAGTGGTGCAAGCTTTCCTAAGCTTCCTCGGCGAAATCGGAATCCCTTTCACTCTGGTCAAGGGAAACCATGACAATAAAATCAAAAAACTACCCTCTCAGCTTGATCAGGCAAACCACCTGTATATCGCAGGAGTCCGCATCGTCCACAAACCGGAGGACTCGTCAGACCACCACTTCAATATCTGCGGCCACATCCATCCCGTGCTGAAAATCCCTGACGGAAAAAACACCTCCTTGCGGCTCCCTTGTTTCCACCTCCGCGACAACATACTCACCCTCCCATCCTTTGGTTCGTTCACCGGTGGACATGTGGTCAAAGCGAAGAAACACGACCGCTTTTTCGTAAGTCACATGGGAAAGGTCATCGAGGTGCCGGATTCCCTTCTTACTTCGCCAGTAGATAGGCGAACAGATCCTTGAGTTCGTCCGGATTGAGACGGTTGATCATCGCCGGCGGCATCGGAGAATTTTTCGATGAGGTAATCGATTCTATATTCGCCCGACTGATTTCCATCTGTTGATCGAAATCGAAGGGGTTGGTGCCGATCACAAGGATTTCGTCCTGCTCGTTGAGAACACGCCCGACGATGGTCTTGCCATCATGTGTCACGATCTCCGTGAACTCGTATTGGTCGGAAATTTCATTACTGGGATCGACGATGGAGCGTGCGAGGTCTTCAACTGTGAAGCGGCCCGCAAGATTGGTGAGGTCCGGCCCTTGGGCACCACCCTCATCGCCGAACTTGTGGCATGCCGAGCAAAGCGAAGCTTCGTACATTGCCTCGCCATTTTTCTTATCACGACCTTCCAGACCTTCGTTGGCGACTCTCACCACCTCATCGTATGTCCACGCACGGCCGGGGCCGACCACGGGTGGGAGCGGTTTCTGTTTCTTTTTCGGAGCCTTGGCATCGGCGGCGAAAAGTTTTTTCTCCTCCTCGGTGCCGTTCTCATAGATCTGCTGGCGTATCATTGCGATCGCTGGCGCGTAGCTGTTGCCACCGCTACGACTTTCGATTTCGCGGAACCAGTTGAACGCACGTCTCCTCTCGCCGGCCTCCCACGGTCCCTTGACTGCGCGTAGGCAGTATAGGTAGTGGATCTGGGTGGTGGGCGGATGATTTTTCATCACCGATTCAAAATCTCTACCATATCGGGCATTTCTTGCCGTGAGTTCTTGCCACGGCGGTGGCTCTTCGGCAGGAGCTTCGTCCATCAGCTTCAGCGTTCTCGCGACAACTCCAGGTGCCTGCAAGTAAGAGAGCATCCTGGCGAGTTCGAAATTCAGCGAGCGTTCGTCCGAAGGATACGATTTGTCTATTTTTGCAATCACTGCCTTACGTTCCGCATCTGTCGGCTCTCCGCCGCGAATGAAAGCCAGGCCGGTGGCCCTCAGCCAGTTGAGCTTCTGCTGGAGCGACAGGCTCTCCCAATCGGTATTCATGAGTATTTTCAGGGCGAGATCACGGTATTCCTTTCCATCCACACGAACCATCGCCATCGAGCCGAGAATACGAACCCAGGCATTATCCTGCTCGGCGATGCGTGGTGCCCAATCGGTGTTCGGAAAACGCTCAAGGGCTGCCTTTGCCAGGAAACGAAGCGTCCGGTCATCCGAACTGAGGTTTTCCAGAACCAAGGCTCCATTGACGTCTTCAGGATTGCGGACAAATTCTGAAAGCTGGTCACGCAGTTCGTGAACCGCCTTCTCCGCCGGTTGCGGTGCGGTCGATTCGCTGCCGGTATAAACCACTCTCCACAGATGCGAAACCCCTCGGCGACCTCCTGTCGCGAAATACATCGAACCATCCTTACCAATCACAGCATCGGTCAATGGCAATCCCGCACCGGCGACGAATTCTTCTTTATCGACTTTAAAAGAAGCACCGTCCGGCGTGAAGTTGAGCGCGTAGATGGTTGCGAAGGTCCAGTCCAATGCATAAAGAGCCTGCTGGTATTTCGCAGGAGCCTTGAAGCCACGACCTGAAACCATACCCGTCGGCGATCCCGGGCCGATATCCAGCACCGGCTCGACGCTGTCCTCGTAATACGTAGGCCATTTGCCACTTCCGTTGCGCCAACCCTGCTCCGTCCCGGGAACCACATGAACAATCCGTGTCGGGCGATACCATGGCATCCCGAAATCCCATTCCATATCCGCATCGTAGGAAAACAGCTCCCCGTTGTCGTGGAACGCCGCGTCATACGTGTTGCGCTGACCCATCGAAACCAGTTCCCAATCTGAGCCGTCCGGCTTGAAGCGGGCGATCCAGCCTGCAGGCGGATTCACGTTCGCAGCATGCCCCCTGCCATCGCGGTTTTTTGGAATCAACTGATCCTCCTGCCACACCTTCGCGGGAAACGAATCGGAAACCTCGGGAAGCTGAGCGTAGTTCCCCGTCACCAGATAGAGCCATTCCTCGTCAGGTGAAACCACCAGTGAGTGCACCCCGTGCTCTCCGCCAGCCTTGATTCCTTTGAGTAGCTCGGGCATTCCCCAGCCATCGCCCTTTTGCTCGACCACCCAGACTCCGGTTGCGGAGGGGCTCCCCTTCACCGTCTCGTTGACCACGATGTAGAGTTTGCCTTTGAACCATAGAACCCCGTGCCCACCCGAAACCGCAATATCGAGAGCTTCCACCTTCGTTTCACCCCCCGCGAGTGGAGGAACCTTGATCCGGTAAAGTCCTCCGTATTGGTCGGTCGCAATGAGTCTCCCCTTGTCATCCTCCGTCAGACCAACCCAGCTACCCTGCTGCTTCGGGACATCGTAAATTTTTTCCAACTTGAAACCCTCGGCGACCTTGAACTTGTCGGTCATATCCGTTACCTCCGCTTCACAGTTGCCTCCGAGCGCTGCTGCGAGAGTCAGAATTCCAAATCCCAATCTTTTCATATGGAAAGGATACTCCTTGGAGATCTTCGTTCTTTCAACAGAAAAACACATTTTCCCAAATAAAACCAATGAATCTCCCTTCTCCTGAAAAATCCGCCGCTCTTGAACGGCGTATGGCTTCGCTAGGCATCTACCCCGCAGATCTGCTGGAGAAATTCGTCCGCGGCTCCGGCGCAGGAGGTCAGAAAATCAACAAGACATCCAACTGCGTATTTTTGAAACATCTCCCCACCGGTACCGCCATCAAATGCCAGATGGAACGTTCGCGGGAAATGAACCGCTTCCTCGCCCGACGCGAGCTCTGCGACCAGTTCGACGCTATTGCCAATGGCAAGGCCTCTGCCAAAACCCATGCGATCGAAAAGCTTCGCCGCCAGAAGCGCCGCCGCTCCCGCAGATCCAAACAACGATCGGTTGCCGACAAGCGGAAGCTCTCAGATAAAAAAGCGCTCCGGAAAAGCCCGAAAGACTATTGAATCAAGCGCCAAGTATCGCGAGACCTCTACAGAATTCAGACAACTCACACCTTTTCTAAAACAAGGCGAAAGGCAAATTTCGGAGGTGATTCGGAAAGTTGTTTCGATACGACAAGCTCGCGCTCTTCGGGTTCAAGCTTCTGAAGAATACCGTCTTTCTCGTTCAGCGGCTCGCCAGGGAAATACATCTGTGTGGTGAGCTCGTGGTAGCCTTTCTTGGTGACCTTAAAATGAATGTGTGGCGGCCGACTCCAATTCTTTGAAGCCGGATAAGCACCGGGTTTGATACTCCGGAATTTGAATTGTCCTTCATTTCCGCTCGGGACGATGGCCCAACCTTGGAAATCAGGATCGAGTGGAGCCGTATTGCTATCATGCGGATGGCTGTAACGGCCTGCCGCATTGGCCTGCCAGATATCGACAGTGGCATCTTCGATTGGATTTCCGTCGGTATCATAAACCGAACCGGATATCTCGATGATTTCGCCCTTCGCAGTCCCGTCCCGCCCATCGACTTTAGTGAGGTCGAAGTCCTTGTCTTTCTGCGCAACCGTTGGATAAAACGGACCTAAGGTCTGAGAGGGAGTCTTCGCCAGCTCTCCTGCGGAAGCGGTTGATGCACCCACCATCGCACCACCTGCGATACCACTTCTGAAAAATTGTCTACGTTTCATTTTTTACTCTCCCTGATGTAAATGTGATATCCGGGATGCCAGTCATCCGGAACCTCCTCAATCTCATCGCTTTCCGGATCGGCATTGAATCCGCCCTTCTCAATAATAAGAAAATCATAACCATCAAATGTCTTCACTTCCATTTTCAGCGCTTGGTCGTCGTTGACGCCGATTAGCATGTCATCGGACCAGAAATAACCTCCGAAATACTTGGATTTGGAAGTTTTTCCGCCTTCTTCCAAGCGCAGGGTATCCTTCGATCCCTCGATCTGGGTGGGATCGTTTTTTAGCCGCGGTTCGAGCCATTTTTCGATGTAATCGTCGACTTCCTTCGGATTTTTGGGCTGCGGCCAGACGGCCCACAGCCATGTGCCCAGCATTTCTTTATTCGGCGTGAATTTCCCACTGTAGGTATACATGTCCGAGTCATTTCCGCTCTTGTAGGATGCCAGTGTGGTCTTGGGAATCTGACGCACAAACTCCTCCCCTCCCGGCAATTGCTGAACAATCTGCCCGACCCGTGCACGAACGGTTTTTGCCCCTCTTGACATCACCGCACCTGTGTATGGATCCTTGAGTTCACTCGGAATGCTCACATAGGTTTCCTTGAGAAGCGGCTCGGCAAATTCTTTGACCTGTCGGCTGGCTGATTTCATGGCTTCCGCGATCGCACTGGTTGCCTGATAGGACGCGGCATCGACCGTGAACGATGCTGCCTGCGCGATAATCGCCGGCAAAACGATTTTGTAGTGATCTTTCTCAGTGGCAATTTGGGCGAGGGTCTGAACAGCAACGGTCTGAAGCCAAACGCTATTGTATTCAAGAAACTCCAGAAGCCGGTCGCGATGTCCACCAATGCGCTTCGGTTCCGCACGCTTCAGAGCCTGAATCGCATGATACGCAACCCACCACGACTCCTCGGGATCATCCACCATTTCGCCGACCAGATCGAACATTTCCGGTGTTATTTGGTTATCCGGAAAAGGCCTTCCTTTGAACATCCCGGTGAGAGTCAGAAGTCCCGCCTGCCGTAGGCGTGGATCCTCCGACTTGAGAAGTGGAACCACCAATTCAACCCGACCAAATTTCACCACCTGATCCATCGCGATGCTGCGCAGGTCGTACTCGGGATGGAGTATGTATTTCAACAAAGTCTCATCGTCCACGCTAGGATCTGAGAGCTTTTCAATCACAGGCAGCGAGGCATGTGTCCCGACTTTCTCATTCAAGAGGTCATCCATGGTGAGCATGACTTCATCACCACCCGGGATGGGGTCCGGAGACTGAAAAATAACATCAGCCGCATTGCCCCATGGGTGATCCGGTAGGGGGAAGGTTTTCGCCCATTTACTGCGGGGAGCTCCCCAAATTTGCAGGTGCTTGCGGTGATAAGTGTAAGTAAGCGCAAAATAGGTTCCCCATGCCCGCCCTCCTGATGCTTCTGTAGCAGAGCGGTCATATCGATCATCCATACCCGCGATGCCAATACTGCCATCAAACCGGCGCGAGAGATCCATCACCCACCGACGCGTGTCCATGTAAGAGCGATACGGAATCGGGCGCTTTTCACGCACCAGATTCATGGCCCCGTGGTGCCAGATCTCACCCATACCACCACCGGTGTGAGCAGCGTGGAACCAGTTGGTCGCGTAGAAACTTTTCATCGCGGAATTGTCACGCGCATCGGCATAAATCGATTCTTCGCCCTTGGGTGAAAGCTGCGCAGCCACTGCCATCGCAACAGCCAGACCACTTGTCTTTCCATTATCGCGGAAACCACCTTCTGGTATGCCATTGCCGTAGGGGACGTTCCCGTGTCCGGCAAAACGGTAAAACTGCTGAAGAGACTCATTGAGCATGACGTCATCTACTTCCACTCCGCACAGCCTGGCCATCAGAAGGAAGGTCAAGCAATTCATCCCGGAAGCGTGCACTTGCCCGGTCCCTGTGGAATATGTAAATGCTGCGGGAACTCCGCGTCCGCTCCATCCGCCGTTATACATATTCACTTTAAGCTCTTCGGTCATCTTCTTGATGACCGGCAGCACAGACTGGTCTCCGGTCCGCAGATAGTATTCGCAGAGGCCCGGCCCTTTGTACCCTTTCTCCCAGTTCATCCCGCCGATGGTTTCGATGCCCTTCATCCACTTCCGCACAACCGCCAGATCCTTCTCCTCACCGGTCGATAGGAGAAAAAGAACAGAACCCCATTGTGGCTTGTCCTCTTTGGCAACCAGGTCGGCAAGCTGCCGAACGATCTTATCGGATTTCGGACAGTCGACCGGCCAAGTCTCGCTGTAGGCACCCATGACCGGTATTTCAACCCGCACATTCCCCTCACCCTTGATCTGCAGATTGATTACTCCATCCGTCGCTTCGGCTTCTGTAATGATATCGCCAAGAATGATTCGGGGGTCGATTTCTTCGAGTATTTTTCCATTGATGCTCTCGATGATCTGCCCCTTTTTCAGCTTCCGAGTCTTATCCGCAGGAGATCCTTCCTCCACATTGTGGATTTCCATGGTCATTCCCGGCCGCTTTAAATTGATGCCAATTCCGACCGGCCCGAAGTTGCGGACGAGCCAGGGTTTATTACCACCCCTGCCGGTGTCAGTTGGAAATGGATTGAAAATCGGTGTTTCTACCCCTTTATAATAACCCTCCGTTCCGACAGCCATTGCGCTGGAGCCAAATACCAATGCGGCCACACCCATCAGTGCGCTGGCCATACTTACGGTGTGCTGTTTGATTCGATTCATTTCTCTGTTCTTTCTGAAATTGGTTGAGCGGTCGCGTTCGGACAGGAGTCTTAAGATGCTCCGCTTAATTCAAGTTGATTGATACACTGATTTCCGCAAAAATCAATTCCTTACGGCCAGCCACAATTCTATGGAGTCATTGGACTTTACGCGGAATAAGTGTTCCAGAAAGAAAAAAGATAGGGGCTGCGGTAAAATCGTTAAGCGTTTGAATTTATTACCTCTCTTGTTCTTCCCCAGGCATGCTGATTTTTTCGAGTTCAGTCATATCGTCACCACCTTCGATGGACTGCGTTTTCACTAGTCCCGTTCCCGGATGATACCACTTCAGCGTTTTATCGTGATGGAAAGCGCCTCCATGCAATGACTCTGATGCTACCTGTATCTTGATACATCCGGGGAATTTTCCAGCGGGAACTTCAATATCCTCCAAGCCCAACACGCGGATCCGTGCCACGGTTTCAAACTCTTCGTGGATTTTCTCATCTTCCTCGTCGATCCAAGAATAACGGCCAGAAGACCTGAAGAGAGTGACACTCCCGGCAACGAGTTCCTGAGGTAACTCGAGAATGGGTTTTTCAAACTTTGATTCCCCATCATCATAGGACTCGGAGGTCAGGAACAATCCGTTATCCAGAATATAGCTGCCGGTATGGGTATATTTTTCCCCTCCGTCTTCGGTCCATTCCGACTCCTCGGTGAAACGGGTCTTGCCCTCTTCCGTGGAGACATTCGTGATCTTCGTCTTCATCGACACCGTCGCCCCGTGATATCGACCACTATAATCAAGGAGCGTGCCTTCTTTTATGGCAACCAGATCCGCAGCCTTGGCAAGAACCACGGGCTCGACTTTTTCCCCGGCAGGCGTGGGCAGACGCGGTGAATTTTTTCCAAGTAACAAGGTGGCCCGCAAGCCGTCATCCTCGAACTCAAGAGAAGTGGAAATATTTTCGTAGTCCATGATTCCGGGCATTTCCGCTGGCATGGAGCGAGCTGCGCCCGGAAAACCGAAGGCAACGGATTCCATGGTCAGCGCTTCAGGATTCCAGCGATAGCCTTTCCCTCCCGGGCAGAAAATGTCCTCGCCGTAATGGAGAAACTGAATGGCTACCGGATCTTTTCCGGGGAACTGCCGATGCCACTCGTTGAGGATTGGCAGGGCCTTCCAGCTTTCTTCACGCAGACGCTGCAATGGGTCCCTGGCACTTAAAGTATCTCCGAGTCCGATGAGGAACCCGGGACTCGAATCGAGCATCATTTGTGTCGGGGCGGAAAGTGCTCCGGTTTCCACAGCGGTGCGCTTGTGTTTCTCCCGTCGAATCGCGCGGAGCAGTATATCCTCGTGAAGGGAAACAAGCAGTGCGTTCGAAAGTGTCGCGTAATAGATCCTTAAATTTGTTCCAAGGTTTTCCTCCCTGCTCTCGATAACCGCATAGACCTCCCCTTCGCTTTCTCTTGTCGACCACGTAAGCGAACCGGGAGCCGCTCCCTGTATGGAAGTCTTCAGAGCGGTCATGAACAGGGCGAGTTTGAGTCGATTATTGGAACCGATACGCACCAAGAGAGGGGCTTTGAAAAAGCGGTCGTAGCTGTCTTCTGAGGAGGCTTCCCAGAAAAGGCTTTTCTCCAGATCCAGCGAGACGGAGCCGCTCATCCAGGAAAGCGGATTGGCATTCAGACCGGGAAGAAGCTCCACCCCCATATTGCTAAAACGTCTGAATCTCTCGCCTTTGGTGTCCAAGGCAAGCGCGGCATGAAACAATGATTCCTCCGGCACCCAGCGGGCCATTTCACTGAGTTCCGCTTTTCCACAAAGTTCGACGAATTCCCGGAAATCGCTATCGACCATGAGCGGAATGACGCTGAGATCAAAATCGATTTCATTCTTCTTGCTGAGAACGCGTATCGCGATCGGATCGAAGACCTGGGACCAGCCTCTTTCATAACCTCTCCTCCAGCGCTCATAAGCATCCTTCTCTGGCATGGTCACGGAATCAATTTCCAACTCCGAAGCGGGTTTCATGAAATCCATCGTTCCGAAATTCTCGCTGATCATACGTCCGTTTTTCCAAACAGTTTCACCAAGCAGCGGGGCGAACTCGCCTGTGATTTCCCCGCCTGCGAGAGCTTGCGAAGTCATCTCACCGAGAGCCGCGAAAGCGCGGGTCCTGCGGGATGCTGCGATCCGGAGTTCAGGTCCCGCCCAGCGGCGGATCGCTGCGTCCGAGAGAAAAATGAACGCGGTTTCCTCAGCGCCGAGCGGATACCGGTTGCGGAAAAACCGGAACTCATCGGTCGCTCCCAAGGCGTTATCCTCTTTCTGGGCAACGGCAGTCAGTCGCTCGATCTGGATAGGGGAATTGGAGACCGCCACGACATTCCCCATCTGCCAGACATGACTGGAGAATGACCGGTCTTTTGTTTCGAAACCCATGTATTCGAAGTCACCCTTCAGTTCCATTTCGGAAGCGCCAGCGGCAGAGGCCTTGACCGCGATGACTTTAACCAGTGCTTCGAAAAGCAGTTTCGGAGTATCGGTCTCCATGAGAATCGCCACATCAGAGCCCATTGGAAAAAACGGATCACCACCGGTCACCGCCACGCTTTTGGCAGGAAGCAACCGCGCGGCAACAGTCGCAACATCCAAACCGATTTGTTTCTTGTAACGGTTGGCCAGTTTACGGAACGGATTTCGGACCGAGTAAGACTGCGCGGCTGGTATCAGTTCGGTCTCCGCGCGTTCAATCAGTGCCAACAAGTCGGGCAGGCTTTTCGCAAACAGGGCGTGCTGGTTTTCGGGAACGGCAAGCGAGAGTGCGTCGACCAACACCTCGTTCTCAGGCAGCCGGGATGACCAATTGATCGCCTCGACCGTCACTCCTTTTATTTCCGATAGCTGAACGGTCTTCCCATCCTTGTCTTCCGCAAGAATCAACTCGCGATCCAAGGCCAGATTCTCGGATATCGCCCGCCCGCCGCTGAATATTTCAAAACTGGCATTCAGATCGGATTGCGGCCGCCTCCTGTTTGCCTGGTTTTCCGCCGGTCCTGCCAGATGACGAAACCACGCAGTTCCAGGGTAATGACTCGCCGCGAGAGTTTCCGCAGATGCGGAACGGATCTCATTGAACCGCTCTGCCGTGGACTTAGTTTTATCGCCAGGAACAAACGTGAACGGAAAAGCCTTCAATCCCTGGTATCCTCTGAAAGAAAATTCTTCACGCAGATCAATGAAACCCGTCACAGGAGCGTTCTTTTCGAGCACGAAAACGATTTCAACTTCGCCTTGGGACACAGTATTCCGACCTCCTTCTGCCCGTATGATTCCAGAATAGGAATCCACCGGGCTGCGGATGGACAACGGTTGCTGATAAGCTTGATTCACCGACATCGCTTCCTGAGCTGCCTCGGAATCCTCACCGAAGTCCAACTCGGAGACTTTGACCGAGTGGTAGGTTTCAGCGGAAACAATCGCACCCAATCCGATTAACCAAAGAATCGCAAGATTGTGAATTTTCATTCCGTCAGTCTCAGCAAAATTAAAAAGAGTGAAAGAATATTCCCAAACAAGGGAAACGAAAAAGCCGGACAGGCGAACCTGTCCGGCTTTTTTGAAAGTCTCGCACCGGATCCCTCCGGTGCGGATTTGATTTACTTGTCGTCGTCCTCGTCGCCAGGGCTCCACTCTTCGGAAGCGGCGGCTGCGAGGTTGAACGCTTGCTCGAGGCCGACCATCTCGCTGGATGGTTTGAGGGACTCGAAGCTGGCGCTTTCCTTCTTGAGCTGCTCTTCGGAGTAACCGACGGCTTTGATCGAAAGACCGATGCGGCGCTCGACCTTGTCGACCTTGATGACGCGGGCTTCGATTTCGTCGCCGACCTTGATGACGTCCTTGACCTTCTCCACGTGATCCTCGCTGAGTTGCGAGATGTGGATGAGGCCGTCGATGTCACCGTCGAGCGAGACGAACGCGCCGAAGGACGCGATTTTCGCAACCGTGCCTTTGACGAGGTCGCCGACCTTGAAGCGGTCGTCGATAGCGGACCAGGGGTCGTTCTCGGTTTGCTTGATGCCGAGGGAAACGCGCTGGTTGCCCTTGTCGATCGCAAGAACGATGGCCTCGATCTCGTCGCTCTTCTTCAGAACTTCGGACGGGTGGTTGATCTTGCGGGTCCAGGACATGTCGGAGACATGAATCATACCATCGATACCTTCCTCGAGCTCCACGAACGCGCCGTAAGCTGTGAGGTTGCGGACAGGACCGGTGATGGTCGCGCCGACAGGGTAACGGAGTTCGATCTCGTCCCATGGATTGCCTTCGAGCTGACGGACACCGAGCGAGATCTTCTGCTCCTCGATGCTGATGCCGAGAACGACTGCGGTGATTTCCTGACCGAGTTCGAGAACGTCGGACGGGCGGGTGATACGCTTGACCCAGCTAAGCTCTGAAACGTGCACGAGGCCTTCGACTCCACGCTCGATTTCGATGAACGCACCGTAAGGAAGAAGCTTGGTGACCTGACCTTTGACCTCTTGGCCGATCGGGTACTTGCGCTCGATGTCTTCCCATGGGTTGTCGGACATTTGCTTGAGGCCGAGCGATACACGCTCTTTCTCACGGTCAACGTCGAGGATGACGACATCCACGGACTGGCCGATGTGAAGCAGCTCCGAAGGATGGTTGATACGGCCCCACGACATGTCTGTGATGTGGAGGAGTCCGTCCATGCCTTCGAGATCGACGAACGCACCGAAGTCGGTGAGGTTCTTGATCGCGCCGACGACCTTGTCGCCGATCTTGACAGTCTGGAGGAATGCCTGGCGTTGCTCGGAGCGCTCGGCTTCGATGACTTCGCGGCGGGAGAGAACGATGTTCTTGCGCTCGTCGTTGACCTTGACGATCTTGAATTCGTAAACGTTTCCGACGTATTCGGTGAGGTCTTTCGGTGGAATGATGTCCACTTGCGAACCGGGAAGGAAGGCTTCGACACCGACGTTGACGGTGAGGCCGCCTTTGACGACTGCCTTGACCTTGCCGCGAACGAGGCCGCCGTCTTGGTAGACTTTGACAATCTTGTCCCAGTTTTGTTTGTAGGCGGCTTTCTCCTTGGAGAGAACGACCATGCCTTCATCGTTTTCGAGGCGCTCCAGGAGCACTTCGATTTCGTCGCCGACTTCGATTTCCTCATCCTCGAATTCGTTGGATGGGATAGCGCCTTCGGACTTGTAGCCGATGTCCACAAGGACGATCTGCGGGCGGATTTCAAGGATGGTGCCTTTGACGATGGATCCTTCACGGAACTCCGTGAATTTTGAATCGATCAGGTCACTCAGTTCCTGGTTAGTTGGTTCTGCGGTAGCAGTACTCATATGGTTTGGTTAGTTGTTTGGTTAGTTTGGTTACGTTTTCCTTCCGACAATTGCCCCGGAAAAGATGCGTCTGACGTGCACCGGGGCTCCAACCGCTCGCCAGACAAAAGAAAAACGGAGGGCGAAACTAGTGCTCCACCCCCCGTTTGCAAGCCTAAAGAGGCTCAATAACGGCCCGCGTATCGTGCCAGATACCCGGGCACATTGCTATCGAGATGGAGAAGCCTTCAAAAACAGTTATTTCCCTTTTTCTTGACGAACTTGCCGCGCTGGACACTAGCGGAACGGTATCCTCAATCCCGATTTGCGGTGAACAGCGTATGAGTAAAACGCTTCGCCTTGGGATAAGCTTTTGCGCTGACCGTGTTTACGTTTCCGAAAACTTTACCCAAGGCGCGGGCGAAGCTTTTGTCCTGATTGGCGGACCAATAAACCACACGGCCCCCGGGGTGCAGGGCGGCTTTGGCTCGGGCGATACCTTCACTGTCATACAAGCCGCTATTACCCTTCTGCACGAGAGGGTCTGGACTATTATCCACATCGAGAAGAATCGTGTGGTACCGGTCATTGCCTGAACTGTCGATGAGTTCCGCAACATCGCGGATATGGATTCTTACGCGTGGATCATCGACGAGATGGCCATTCACGCCGGTCAGGAACTCACGGTTCCAATCGACGACTACAGGCAGGAGTTCGGCGACATCGACAATGGCATCCGGCGGACATAGCTCCAGCACACGCCGCAGGGTGAAACCGAACCCGAGTCCCCCAATTAGGATACGCGGTCTCGCAGGCAGATCCGCACACGCAAGCTCGGCCATTTTTTGCTCAGATGATGAGGCATTCGTACTCATCAACTGCACCCCGCGCACTTTCATGAAATAGTGCCCGTCGTGCTCCTGAAGAACCAGCGGTTCACCATCCGGTGTGGCAGACCTGGCAAGCGTCGTGGTGACCTTCATCAAAGCATCGATACGACACCGTTTGACCGATCGAAAAGATCTGCTCTGATCACTTCGCAAGAAGCTCGATCATCAGCTTGCCCATTCCTTCTCCTACTTTCATGTAGGTATTTGGATCGCCACCGTAGTGACCTCCGCTACCTCCACTGGAAACAGGCTTCGAATAGAAAACCGCAGCCTCACCTTTGAATTCTGGGAGATCCGCGAAGTCGAACATCTTCTGAGAAAGAGTTGCGCTCTTGTCGTGTTCACCCAATGTGGCGCAAACAAACTTGGCGTTTGGCGCATTAAAATCTTTCTTCAGGTCGTTGAAAAGGAAAGCCAGGTTCTTGTCGTAATTCTCGACACTCCCTTTGCCTGGCTCGGCATTTCCCTGCCACCAGAAGAATCCTGCCACTTCGTATTCCTTGGCATCAGGATAGTAGGTAGAAAGATTTCTTAGGGCATTCTGAGCGGCGCCCACGTCTTCATCATACTGGAGGCCTGCATACCAGCCATCTCTGTCTTCTTTGACTTTTCGATTCGAGCTCTCCGAGTCCCCTTGGTATGATTGTCCGCCAGCACCAGTGCCTACCGCACTCGGTGGTAGCAGGTCCCAGCCCAAAGCACGGTTGCCCACACATGATTTCAATATCAGCACTGGCGCGTCAAGAGCGTGACCCAGATAATTCCCAATACCGATTTCCGGGCCGAATTTCCCACTGCCATTCCCATTTTCAGCTGTTAACCAATCATTGTATCTCAGTCCTCCCATGCAGTAAAAGACATTGCGAACATCCTTCCGCACATTCCAGTTTCCTGCATCATCGACAAGATATGGAAATTGGTCACCAGCGATTCCTTTAAGTTGGCCCGCATTTCCGAACCCGAGCATGTTCGACTGACCCATCAGGATGAAAACCTGCACCGGCTTGCTCATATCCGCTTCCTCGCCATCCGGATCAGGCAACTCACCAGAGACTTCGTTGACCTCAACAGACGATCCTCCACCAGCCGAGACTTTTGATCCGTTTTCCTTAAGCCAAGCGATGTCGTCTTCGGATAGTTTATCCTGGGTAAAACTCATGACGGAGCCGCGAACAATAACGTCCACCGTGCCGGTGGCCTCATCATATGATTTGAGGTCACCGTCGAATGTTTGCGAACCGTCAGAACTCGTCCAGGTGCGTGCTTGCAAACCTGTGAAGAGCATTGTGGCAAGAATCGCCGTGACGAATGATGAGTGGCATCGTGAATTTTTCAGTTTCATAAAGAAATTAGGTTCCTATTTGTTCCAGAGGGAATTCGAAATTCATTGAAACAGGAAGTAAATGATCCTCGCAGAAAAAGCAATAATATCCACAAAATTATCCCCTATCCATTTATCTTTCCAACAGCTCGACCTGACTTAATGACATGACAAATCTAAAGGTCTCGACCAAGCTCTAGCGGAGAGCCGTGTCGTGAACGGCTTCACCACCCAAGTTTCCGACCCATGCCTCGCGCCTTCATTCTCCGAGTCCTAGCCATCATCGCCACTGGGCTGATGGTAGCCGCGCTCTTCCCTCCTTTCTCATACGCAACACTCGCATGGATCTGCCTGATTCCGATGTTGATCGTCCTGTGGAGCGTGAAAGGCAAACACCGCGCAAAAAAAGGATTCGCCATCGGCTACCTTGCCGGAGCCATCAGCTTCGGAATCCAAGTCTCCTGGCTCTCGACCGTCTCATGGCTCGGCCCCATCGTGCTGGCCGGTTACCTTGCCATTTACTGGGGACTCTTCGGAGCCTTCGCAGCAACAGTCGGGAACCCATGGCACCAAAAAGGCGGTGTATCAGAATCCCCACCACGCAGCCTTTTCAACGCCTTCACACACGCAGCGGTATTCGCCGGACTTGAAGTCGCCCGCGGATGGATGCTCACAGGCTTCGGTTGGAACGGACTCGGGGTGGCCTTCCACGACACACTGGTCATTTCACAGGCAGCCGATCTATTGGGTGTCGCTGGTCTATCGTTGACCCTTGTGTTTTTCCAAGCCGTCCTCGTCCAGGTCGGGCACCGCCTCATGAAAACCGGCGCGGATGGCATACGCAGGCCCCGCTGGGATTTTGCCGCCACCGCTCTCTGTGTCGGCCTGCTGCTTGCCTACGGAATTCTTCGCATCGCGATGGAAAGCGGTAAGGAATCCGTTCCACTGAAAGCCCTGCTTGTTCAAATCAACATTCCACATGCGGGAGCCACTGTTCTCTGGTCTGCGCCAAGAGTGCACATGGCCTACGAAGAAGAGACAATTGAGGCACTCAAAAAAATCGCGGATCAGGACGAAAAAAACCTCCAGAGAGCAGTCGAAGAAAATGAAGAAGGCGAGATCGAACTCAACTCACCGGATTGGGTTCTATGGCCCGAAACCGCCCTCACAGGCCGAATCATTCGCACCGAAGATGGAGAGTGGGGCGCGTGGAGGGAAAACGTCGATACCATCTCCAGGGTTCGCGATGGCAACGCAAGCTTCGATCTCATATATGGCGCCGTCGAGATTGAAGGCGAACTACGCGACGATACTCTGTACCAAAAAGAAAATCCCCGTATCTACAATTCCATAGCCTTCGAGACGCCTGATGGAGATTTACAAACATTTCGTAAACATCATCTCGTCATTTTCGGCGAAACGATTCCCTTTATCGAAACCTTCCCGTTTCTTCAGAAAATCTACGAGCAACAGTCAGGACAGAAGTATTACGGCTCATTCGCGTCCGGCCCGTCGCTGGAGCCGTTGAAAGTCGACCTGAAAGGCACGGAAGTGCAGATCATCCCAGCCGTCTGTTTCGAAGATACGGTCCCCCGCCTGACTCGCAAATTCGTCCGGGACGCCCCCCAGATCATCGTCAACCTCACCAACGACGGCTGGTTCAAAACCTCCCCCGCCGCCGGCCAACACTTCGCCAACGCCCGCTTCCGAGCCATCGAACTCCGCCGCCCCATGCTTCGCTGCGCCAATACAGGCGTCAGCGCCGCCATCGATACGATAGGCTCCACGAGCCATCCTTCGACTGGTAGACCACAAATTATCGAGGATGAAAATGGCAGCTCATTCGTTCGCGACAGTCTGCTTACTAGAATAAATATCCCGCTAAAACCCTCCTTCTCTCTCTATGCGGTAATCGGCGATTGGGGCATCTTCGGACTATCCATCATCGGAATTTCGGCAGCATTCATTTTCCGACCAAATCATGATCCAATTCATAAAAGGTCATGAATCCCTGAACATCACTGTTAGAGGGAAATTTACCTTTTTTGCTTGTGACAATTCGAAATAATGATTCCCTGTGCCGTCTTTTAACCCAAAGAAAGCGCCTCCAGAGCCCTCTGGCACGGTTCAAGCTTGGGTAAACAAATACCAAACTTCAGATCAAAGCCTTTCATATGATTAAACCAAACCAGGGAGAATCTCCTGCAACAATAGTCTCCAGCCCCTCTGAATCCTTCATAAACCGCCGGAAGGTCATCAGCACCCTCGGCCTAGCTTCAACCGCTCTATGCGCCTCGACCGTCCCTAGCGCTGCTTGGTTCTGGAAAGATGACGACGATATCCCTGTCGTCAAAGTAAACTCAAGTTCCGGTCGCAGCCGTAGTTTAAATAACGCTGCTGGTGAATTCCCGGAAGAATGGGTCCGGCTTCAAGGCCGCAATCTCAAAGGATATGCATCTTACATTAACTCTCTGAAATTGAAGAACATCAGTACGCATGATGTGATCTCCGCACATGCGAAACAGCGCGGCACGGTCTGGAACTGTCTCCCTCCCCGCCAATGGTGGAAACGTATGGGCTATACCCTTAAAGTGGTGGATCGGGTTTCCTCCACGATCAAGGTGCCGGTAAAAGAAATCGTCTCCGCCTATCGCTGCCCGAAATACAACGCCCGTTGTTCCGGTGCCAAGCGCAGATCCTGGCATCAGGCAAACGTTGCCCTTGACGTCAAGTTCCACACCTCGGCTCGCACAGTCACAGCTCATGCCCGCTCACTTCGCGATCGCGGCCTCTTCAAAGGCGGTATTGGAAGTTACTCAAGCTTCACCCACATCGATACACGTGGCACAAATGTGAACTGGTAGTCACTACGGAACCCCTCCGATTCGTATTTGATTTTTCAGTCTTTCTACTAGAATCGTGGCATGACCCTTGCCACGAAGATCACTGTTTCCAGGATTTTTCTGGTTCCGGTATTCGCCGTCCTGGCGATTTTATACTCTTTCGGAATTACTTCAGGTGAGGCAGTTGAAACCCTTCGGTTCTGGGCTCTCGGTGTTTTCATCGCAGCGGCAGCTAGCGACGGTATCGATGGCTGGATCGCCCGACGTTTCAACCAACGCTCGGATCTGGGAGCATTTCTCGATCCGATCGCGGACAAAGCACTGGTCCTCACGGCCATCATTATTCTAACTTTTTTCAAGTGGGGACCTGACGGTTGGGCTATTCCTCTTTGGTTTACTATTCTCGTCATACTAAGGGATTCCATCATTCTCGCTGGCATCCGCTTTCTCTACTCGAAAAATCTGAAGGTGAACATCGCTCCCCATTGGAGCGGCAAGGTTTGCACCTTCAGCCTGTTTGTCGTGATCGGCTGGATAATGCTGAAAATCATTCCAGTCTCGCCTCTTTATCCCTGCATTGTAGCGGCTTTCTTCACCGCTTGGTCTATGGTGGAATATATCAGGCAAGGTCGGAAGATCTTAAAGACCGCTCCTTGAATTTTTTGTCCAACTCCATTCCTTTTTCTCAATAAATCACTCCATGTGGATAGCCAGAACCAAAGCGGATCTCCGACAGAAACTGAAATCCGTTCCGCGTCCGGTGATTCTGATACCCACCATGGGGGCACTGCACGCCGGCCATGCTTCATTGATTGATCTCGCGAGAAAAAACGCCGGAGAAAACGGGACGGTCCTGGTCTCGATTTTCGTAAATCCCATCCAATTTGACAGGACATCCGACCTGAAAGAATACCCGAGACCGCTGGATTCGGACCTAGCAGTATGCGAGCAACAAGGTGCCGATGGAGTATTTCTCCCGACCGATTCGGAAATGTATCTGCCGGACCACTCCATCAACGTAATCGAAAACCAACTTTCTTCCCATCTGTGTGGAGCCACCCGACCCGGCCATTTTGACGGAGTCTGCACCGTCGTTTTAAAACTCTTCAATCTAACCGGCTGCGATGCCGCGGTATTTGGCGCAAAGGATTTTCAACAACTCGCCATTATACAACGCTTGGTCCGCGATCTCGATCTGAATATTGAAATCATAACCCACCCCACCATCAGAGAAGACCACGGCCTTGCGATGTCGTCGCGGAATGAATTACTCCTTCCAAATCACCACGCCGACGCGCCACGCATTCGCAGGGCTCTGCTTTCCGCATCGACAAAAACCGACGCAAAAGAAATTTTGGAAACCGCGCGTATCGAACTGGAAAGTTCACCACACGCGCGGATTGATTACCTGTCTCTCGTGAACGCCGATACCCTCGAACCTACCGAAAATATTTCAGCCCCATGCATTCTCGCTTGCGCGGTTTTTTACGGTGATGTGCGCTTGATTGATCATATAGGTATTAAAGACTGAGGCATCATGCGGCACCTTCGCTATTGCCGAAGTGCTGACAGAGGTAAATGATCCGTCCGTGGCGATTTTCCTAGCGATCGAGAGCTCTTGCGATGAGACGGCAGTCGCGATCCTGCGCGGTGAACCCGGTGAGGCTGCCGTGGTGATGGCGAGCGAAGTCGCATCACAGATCGAACAGCACAGGGAGTATGGCGGAGTCGTGCCAGAAGTTGCTTCACGCAGCCATTCACTGAGCCTGAATGGGCTTGTCGAACAAGCCCTCGAAACTGCCAAAATCAGCATAAGCAACGTCGATGTGTTCGGCGCAACGATGGGTCCCGGTCTCGCTTCATCGCTACTCGTTGGTAGCACGGCGGCAAAAGCGATGTCATGCCTGTCCGGTAAACCGTTCGTTGGAGTGAATCACATGGAAGGGCATTTGCTTTCACCGTTTATAGATAAAACCAAAGTCCCGAAACATATCGGACTTATCGTTTCCGGAGGGCACACCCTCTTGATGGAAGTGGAGGCTGCGGGAAGCTACAAACAACTCGGCAGCACGCGCGACGACGCTGCGGGAGAAGCCTTCGACAAGGTTGGCAAAATGCTCGGACTCCCCTATCCCGGCGGCCCTGAAATTGAAAAAATTGCTAAACACGGAAACCCCAAAGCCTATGACTTCCCACGCTCGATGATGCAGAGCGGGCAACTTGATTTCTCATTTTCCGGACTCAAGACAGCAGTTCTCTATACTCTGCAAAAGGATAGGAAGGCGAAACCTGAAGACATCGCCGCATCGTTCCAAATCGCGGTTGTCGAAGTTCTTGTGGAAAAAACCATACGTGCCGCGAAGGCTCGAAGACTACCAACCATCGGTCTTTCGGGAGGTGTCAGCCTGAACCGTTCGGTGCGCGAATCGTTCATCAATCGCTGCTCCAAGGAAGGCATGGAACTTGCCATCGCAGATGGTGAGCTGTGCACGGACAACGCAGCGATGATCGCCTTTGCCGGCTTGATACGTTTCTTCGCAGGCAAGATTGATCGCCTTGATGGAGATATTGATCCAAATCTGAAACTCTGATTAAAATTCGATTTTCTGACTCGCAACACTCATTCCCATCCCACAGTTTTAAGACGAATGAATTACCGGGCAATAATTTTTGACTTCGATGGAACAATCGCGGACACGCTCGGGGAAACCCGCATAATCTTCAACGAACTGGCGGACGATTTCGGGGTCCGCCAGGTTGAAGAACACGAGGTGGAGGAACTGCGCCACCTTTCCCTCAAACAGATACTCAGCACATTGGAAATACCCAAGCGGCGCGTTCCTTCGATCATCGCGCGCGGCACCGGAATGATGCGCAAAAATATTGATCGCCTTCAGCTCATAGAAGGTATCAAGGATTCTCTCATTGAGCTACGGGAATATACCGAAAACTTCGGAATCCTCACTTCAAATACGACCGCGAATGTGGATATTTTCCTACGAAATCACGGGATCCGGGATCTGTTCGAATTTGTTTCCTCGACTTCCAAGTTGACCGGAAAAGCCCGTCATCTTCGCGCGATCAGAAAAACTTTTTCTCTTGAGCACCACGAAATGCTCTACGTCGGAGACGAATTGCGGGATGTCAAAGCGGCGCAAAAGGCGAAGATTCCACATGCTGCGGTAAGCTGGGGCTTCAACTCCCGCGAGTCTCTTGCAAAATCCAAACCAACCTATCTCTTCGATTTACCTGAGCAATTCTCCCAACTGAAAGGCTGAGACCCACCATTGACAGAGGGGCTTGTGATTCTACAGGATTTCCGCATGTCAGAAGAGAAGCAGGCGGAAGCCGTCGAGATTGCCGACAAGGTGGAAAAAAAACATACGGAAACGGTTCATCCCGCCGAATCCCCGCAAGAAAACGATTCTGGCGACAGCGATCAGGATAAGAACCGGCTCTTTGGAGTCATCAGCCCTGTCGTCTTTCTGTTGTTCATGATTTTTGCGATGGTGGTGGTGTTGGCCGTGATTAATCTAAAGCAGGCCAATCCATCCTCCTCGGGCAATTCAAATCAGAGCCAAGCCAAAGACCCGCTCATCGTTGCTCATGAGGCGGAGTTACGTGCGCTCCGCTCGGAAATCAACCGTGAACGGATCTCGATGGGATTGAGCCCACTACCCGAAGGTTTCGAACCCATGGATGAAATCGCCACACGCTTGAAAAACGATGCCGATACTTTGGTTGCTCTGGCTGGAAAATTTCAACAAATGCTTGCAGAAAAAGACGCCGAAATCTCACAACGCAACGGTGAAATTCTCCGCCTCGAAAGACTGCGAAAGGATGTCTCTTTGGAAAACGCGCGCCTCCAGTCGGAACTCCAGCGCGCCTTGGTAAGCGGAATCGATTCTGATCGCTTGAAATCCATGGTCACAAGACTCGAAGCCCAACGTGATGCGCTTTCACTGGAGCTTGAAACCGCTCGAACAAAACTTGCTGAAATGAACGGAGCGATCACTGCGGATCAATACGCGGATCTCGAACGCCGTCTCGCAGAAGCTCAACGCTCCAGCGATTTTTTCGAAAACCGTGTAAAAGAACTCGAGAAAGTTAGGTTGTTTGCGAGGTCTGAAAATGAACTGTTGCCTGCGGCTGTTGAACTCTTTCAACGGCTCAGGAAACTCGAAGGAGTGACCAAATCCAAACTCAGCGAGGAATACAGCAAAATCGGTGTCGAATTGGGAGCAAACGTTCTACACAAACTCGATTTCAAAACCGGTTCCAGCGAACTAAGCCAGAACGATAAGGATATAATCGCTCGCATCGCTTACAATGATGTGCCCGATGGCGACCTTGCTTTTATCGTTGGCTACGCATCGACGACCGGAAATCCTGCCTCCAACCAAACGCTCTCTTCGGACCGGGCAACTGCCGCTGCTGAATACTTTGACGGACTCAAACGACCCGGGCAAAAAGTTCAGGCAGTTTACCTTGGCCAAACCGATCGCTTTAGCAAAGAGATTCCAGAAGAGAATCAAATCTGCGAAATCTGGATCATTCGCCGCAAATAGCTAGGCGACCCCGACAGGCGACCTCGGAATCACGGGGAGATTACTAGTGACTTCCCTCGGTTTCAACATGCTCAGTTGCATCAGTCGACTCGTGTGCGGGAATGTTCTCAGCCACCGACCGGTTCGGCAGGACCAAGAAGCAGAGATAGAGAATCATCGTCGGCACCAGCGCACCAAGTAGAAGCTTCAAAGGAGAAACGCCGCCCTCGAAGTATTTCGAGAGAATACTCTGTCCGGCAGGGTTGGGAGCGTTTGCGATAACGGTAAGTCCACCGCCGGTAACCGCGCCAGCCACAACCGCATGTTTCGCACTGAAGGTAATCCCCTCGACTTGTGAGGCGAGGTAGGTGATCGCCGCGTTGTCGTTGAATGCAGTCAGTACCGTCGCACCGAACATCAGCGCCTGATCCGGCAGCGTCTGGATGATCGGAGCGATCCACCAACCTTGGCAACCACCGTGAATCACGAGGCCCGCAAGGAAGAATCCCACCAGCATCGGACTTTTCATCGAAACTTCGTTCTGGTGGTGCGCGGTGGCCATCAGGAAAGCCAGAAAGAACAGAAATCCTCCGACGAAAAGCACCGGATAATGCGCGGTGTAAACCGTCCATGCGAGGAATGCGAGGTGGACGATGGTCACCCAGGCTGGAATCGGAGTTTCACGCTCTTGCCAAGACTTTGGATGCAACGCGCCATCCTCGACCCCGTCTGCCTTGTCGGCCACCTTGAACAAGGCTTTTCTAAAAACTACAAAATACAGTAGGCTGGACACAACCACACCTACCACGGCCTTCCAACCGAAGTGCTCAAACATGAACGGAGTTCCCCAATCCCAAGTGGACGCAACCATCAGAACCGGCGGTGCGGCGAAGTGAGTCAGCGTTCCACCCACGGAAATATTCACGAATAGCAGACCGATCGTCGCGTATGCAAGCGTCGCAGTCGGCCTGAATCGGTAGAATTTTTTCGCCAGCAACATCGCACCAATGGTCATCGCGGCAGGCTCGGTGATGAAGGAACCAAGCACCGGAGCGATGATCAACACGCTGAGCCACCACGCTGCCGGGGTCCCCTTGCCCAGAGCCGCCGCCTTCGACATCAATACCTCTGCGAAACGCAACACCGGACGACTGGCCGCAATCGCCATGATCACGACCACAAAAAGCGGCTCGGTGAATACCTTGTCTTTGCTCAGGTAGATTTCGAAATCTTTCCAGCTATAGAAATAAGAGGCCGCAGCCGCCAGAGCGATAACCCAAATCCCGAAGATCGCCTCCACTTCGCCTAGGAAATGATAGAGCGTAGCACGAAACGAAACCTCGGGTTCGCCATCGGGATGCTCTTTATCACGCGGCCCACGGGCTTTGAGATTCTCCTGGTGGATATGTTCGTGGTGATGCGCCAGCTTGTTGATCGAGCCAGCTGCAAAGGTGTGGCATATCGCCAACAAAAAGATCACTGTCGCCGCGATATTGAACGGATCTTGAGTCGCCCGTGATTTCAAAGTCGCGATCAACCCCCCGTCGACCTCCTGATATTCCTGCTTGGGCTTCGGAAAGGCCGCATACTGGGTGCTCCCATCCTGCAATTCCGGATACGCGGCCTCCGGCCCATGGCCTCCTCCCGATGCTTCCGCAGGAGCGACCGAAACAAACAAAGTGAACAGGAATACTACGATCGAGAATTTCATGGGAAATGCGCAAAGACTTCGGCTTATAATTTCGCAGCCTGCTTTCGGCAAGGCGAAGTTCAGCCCCTTCACTAGGTTTCGGTTGGCAAGCCCCCCACTTCGGTTTAAGGATCGGTCTTTGCGAAATCCAACAGATGAACAGCGATATCACACTCATCAAAGCAGGTACAGGCGTCCTCACCCGCGTAGCTGACGGCACCATCGACCGCGCCGCGCTGGTCCACCTCGTTACCGCGATTTCCGATCTCATGAAAGCCGGCCACCGCTGCATATTCGTTTCCTCAGGTGCCGTCGGATCCGGTGTTTCCGCACTCGGCCTCAAAGAATACCCAATAGACATCGTAACCCGACAAGCCTGTGCCGCAATCGGCCAGGCCCGTTTGATGCGCAGCTACGCCTCGCTGTTCGGAAACTTCGATATTTCCATCGCTCAAATCCTTCTCACCGCAGACGATATCAACACCCCGAAGCGCGCTGGCAACATCTCCAACACTCTCACACGCCTCCTTCAGGAACCTCTGATTCTCCCCATCATAAACGAAAACGACACGGTCGCCATCCGCGAGCTGAGTTTCGGCGACAATGACATGCTCAGCGTCCGCGTCGCCAAACTCATCGGAGCAAAACGAGTGATACTGCTAACCAGCGTCGACGGGCTGTTGGATCAAGAAACCAATAAACTCATCCGCGAAGTTCAAGATATCGACGAAGTCTTTCACCATGTTCACAACGACAAAGGAAAGTTCTCCATGGGCGGCATGGCATCAAAACTCGAGGCGGTGAAATTCGCCATCGATGCAGGCATGGAAGTCCACGTCGCGAATGGTAGATCTCCTCGCCGCCTTCTCGACATCGTGAAGGGCAAAGGTGTCTCCACAAAATTCATTTCAAAAACCTGATTTCTATTATGACAGATTCCATTACTCAAAAAATCCACACCATGGGTGCGCAGGCACGGGCCGCCGCTTACAAGCTTTCCCAGCTCACTTCCGAAAAGAAGAACACCATCCTCGGCGCGATGGCCCAAGGCCTCCGCGATCACTCCGCTGAAATCCTTTCCGAAAACGCCAAGGACATCACCACCGGAGAAGAAAAAGGCCTTTCCTCCGCGATGCTCGACCGCCTCCGCCTCGACGATACACGCCTCGAAGCCATAGCAGCAGCCCTAGACCATGTCGCCACACTCCCCGACCCGGTTGGACAGGTTCTCGACGATTGGACCCCGCCCAGCGGCATCCGCATCGAGCAAGTCCGCGTCCCCATCGGCACCATCGGCATCATTTACGAAAGCCGCCCCAACGTCACAGCCGACGCCGCCGCCCTCTGCTTCAAAACCGGCAATGCCACCATTCTGCGAGGTGGCAGCGAGGCAATCCATTCCAACCGCGCCATTGCTTCCGCGCTCGCCGCAGGCGGCGAAAAAGCGGGCCTCCCCGAGCACGCGATCCAGCTCGTCCCTTTCACCGACCGCGAAAGCGTCGCCGCCATGGCCGGCATGGACCAATGGCTGGACCTGATCATCCCACGCGGCGGAAAAGGCCTCATCGAGACGGTCGTCTCCCTCGCCCGCATGCCGGTCATCAAACACTACGACGGCATCTGCCACGTCTACGTTTCCGAAAAAGCCGACCAGGAAATCGCCGTCCAAATCGCCGTCAATTCCAAGACCCAGAAACCCGGCGTGTGCAACGCACTCGAAACTCTACTGATACAAAAATCCGTCGCCGCCGAATTCCTCCCGAAAGTCGCAGCCGCGATGCGAGCGAAAGATGTCGAACTGCGCGGCTGCGAGGCTTCAAGAGCCATCCTCCCCGACCTGATTCCCGCCACCGAAGACGACTGGTCCACCGAGTATTTGGAGAAAATACTCTCCATAAAAATCGTCGATGAAATCGACGCCGCCATCTCGCACATCAACACCTACGGCTCCCACCACACCGACTGCATCGTCACAACAGATGAAACCGAAGCTGAGAAATTCCTACACTCCATCGATTCCGCATGCGTGATGCACAACTGCTCGACACGCTTCGCCGATGGCGGTGAATTCGGCTTCGGCGCAGAGATCGGCATATCCACCGATAAACTCCACGCCCGTGGCCCCATGGGACTCCGCGAACTCACCAGCTACCAATATCGCGTAAGAGGAAAAGGCCAGACCAAGGGATAGGTCATCCCCCCGATTCGATAGTTCGCCAGCCAAAAGAATCTTCTCCCCATCTGCCTCCAGCAGGCTAAGCTCGTCCCATGCGTATCGCTGTCTATGCCGGATCCTTCGATCCACCGACCAACGGCCACCTTTGGATGATCGAACGGGGATTGGAAATGTTCGACCGCCTCATCGTCGCCATCGGTAGTAATCCGGCGAAATCCTATTCCTACTCGATCGAGGAACGACTTGAAATGCTCCGCGTATCCGTCCCGAAAACCGACCGCCTGGAGGTCGCCCATTTTGATAACCGATACCTGGTCGACTACGCGAAAAAGAAGGACGCCACCTACATCCTCCGCGGCATCCGCTCACCCAACGACTACGAATACGAGCGCGTCATGCGTCACATCAACGCCGACATGGCTCCCGAGATTACCACGGTCTTCCTGATGCCCCCTCGCGATTTCGCCGAAGTCTCCTCCAGCATGATCAAATCCCTCACCGGCCCGGAAGGCTGGGAGGACACCGTCAAACGGTACGTCCCACCCGAGGTCTTCAAGGTTCTCAGCCAGGGGCCATCGGTCACTCCCTGAAAACGATTCTTCCTTGGAAGTTGAAATTTGGGTCTCACTCCAAATCCGACAGATACCTCTCGGCTTCCAGCGCCGCCGCGCATCCCTGACCCGCAGCCGTGATCGCCTGCCTGTAGTAGTGATCCGAAACGTCTCCGGCCGCAAAAATCCCAGGTGTCTTCGTCGCTGTCCTCCCCGGCACTTGCAACAGATACCCATCATCGTCTTTGTCGACCAGATCGCCGACGAACTGGCTGTTTGGAACATGGCCGATCGCCACAAACACGCACTCGACCTCCAACTCGCTCTCGGAGTGATCGACGAGATTCCCCAGCTTCACGCCACGAACTTCACCCTTTTCATTCGTCAGATATTCGGTCACCGCCGAGTTCCAGACCGGCTCGATCTTCGGATTCTCCAATGCCCGGTCCGCCATGATCTTCGAAGCGCGTAATTCTTCACGACGATGGATCAGGTAAACTTTGCTCGCGAAACGGGTCAGGAAATTCGCTTCCTCGCAGGCACTGTCCCCGCCACCGACCACGCACACGGGCACATCGCGATAGAATGCTCCATCACAGGTCGCGCATGAAGTCAGGCCGTGCCCGACAAGCTCCTTCTCTTTCGGTAATCCCAGCCAACGAGCCGCAGCACCGGTCGCAATAATCACCGTCTTCGTCTGCAAAGTTGTTTCACCGAGTTTAACCCCGAAAGTCCCGTCGGCGTTTTTCTCAATCAACTCCACCGTGGCATATTCGATCCGCGTCCCGAATTTCTCCGCCTGCTTCTGCATGTTCATCATCATTTCCGGTCCCATGACCCCCTCGGGAAATCCCGGAAAATTCTCAACCTCCGTGGTCGTGCTCAGTTGGCCCCCGATCTGGGTTCCTGAAATAAGCAGTGGGTTCAAATTGGCGCGGGCGGTGTAGATGGCTGCAGTGTAGCCGGCGCAGCCGGTTCCGATGATGATGACGTTTTCCATGATGTTTCGTAAATGCGTTTGCTGCTCCGATTATTCCGGTCGCCTGATCCAGTAGTCAACAGCCGTATGGCCCGAGATCCAGTTTATGCCCGAATATCACGAAAACCGTTCGTTGAAGAAAAATTTCCAGTGATTGCCGCTATTCTCCCATCTGGCACCCCATCTGCACAAGGAACCGCATGGCTTGGTACACTCCAATTTCTGAAATCACCGATGAAGATCGTGAGAAAGGACTCAAAGTACTCACGTGGGAAAGTCTTAGCGGACACACCATGACCATACTCGTTACGGGAGCTTTCCTGCCGGGCATGGCGCTCGCACTTGGCGCCAGCAACCTTGTAATCGGTGTGCTCGCCAGTTTCGCACCAATCGCGCAGATGAGCCAGATACCCGCAATACTTCTCGTCGAGAAACTCGCCCTCAGAAAACTCATCACGGTAATCTTCGTCACTCTCTCACGCTTCTGCCTCATCGCTGCCGCTCTCACCCCCTTCTTCGCTCCTGAAAGCGCTCAAGTCACACTATTCGCTATCTTCATGGTCGTTTTCTTCCTCGGAGGTGCGTTCTCGGGATGCTCGTGGGGATCAATGCTGAAAGACATCATCCCTCAGGGCCAGCTCGGCTCCATTCTCGCCTCAAAACTTGCTGCCGCGACCGCATTCGGCGCAATACTAAGCGTCGCAGCAGGTTTCAGTATCGATCACATGACAGCAGCCATCGGTGATGCGGGAAAATCATACGGCATCGTATTTCTGGTTGCCGCTTTCATCGGCCTGTTCGGGGCTTTCATGCGCGCACGCATGCCCGAGGTCCGAATGCCAAAGCGCAACGAGCAAACCGGTTGGATCAGCACACTCTTGAAACCGGTGAAAGATACCAATTTTCGACGCCTTCTCATTTTCTCCAGCGCTTGGAGTTTCACCGTCATCATGTCGGGAGCATTCTTCGCAGTCTATATGCTGAACCGCATCGGTATTCCCATGAGCTGGGTGATCATGCTCGCGGTCATCAGCCAAGTCACCAACATCTATTTCTTCAAAGTATGGGGACGAATCGCAGACCGCTTCAGTAACAAAAGCGTGCTCGCGGTCTCCGTCCCGATGTTTATCTTCCTACTCCTCCTCTACCCCTTCACAACCCTGCCGGAGCGATATTACCTCACGGTTCCAATCCTTATTCTCATCCACATCATCGGCGGAATATCCACCGCCGGCTTCAACCTCTGCGCCGCCAACATCGCCATGCGTCTCGCTCCCCATGGCGAAGCAACTTCATACCTCGGAACAAACGCCTTCTGCGCAGGCCTCGCTGCTGCCTTTACTCCCTTGGTCGGAGGACTCATCGGCAGCTACTTCGCGATCAAGGAAATCAGCATCAACGTCTTCTACCGCGCCGATGCTGCGGACGTGGAAAACGCCCTCTCCATCCCAGCACTCAGCTTCCGGGGAATCGATTTCGTTTTCTTCGCCTCCGCCCTCACCGGACTCTACGCCTGGCACCGCCTCTCACTTATTGATGAAGAAGGAACCGTCAGTGAAAACGCGGTCCGCGAAGAAGTATTCGCCTCTGTTCGCAACAGCTTCCTAGCCACCTCCGGACTCTCCATGGGCATGCGCCGCATGACCGCTTTCCCCTACGACATGCTCAGAAAAACCTGCAAAAACCTTTCCCGGAAAATCCCAAAAACGAAAAATTCACCAAAACTGCCTCCCAGTTGAAGTTTAGAGTTTAAAGTTTAGAATTTCAATCAGTGCCCACCCCCACCTCGTTCTTCGAATCAAAAGATTTCAAACCCTTCCCATTCCAGAAGCAGACCTGGGCAGCCTACCGCAAAGGCCAATCCGGACTCCTCCACGCCCCCACCGGCCAGGGCAAAACCATGGCCGTCTACCTCGCCCCGCTAGTCGATTCACTGGACGTGGATTCCTGCGCGATCCTCTGGATCACCCCCCTTCGCGCCCTCGCCGCAGACACCCTCCGTGCCCTCCGCGAGCCACAACAATTCTACAACCCCAAGCTCAACGCCGAAGCCCGCACCGGCGACACCCCCGCCGCCCTCCGCGCCCGCCTTCGTAAAAAACTCCCACACACCCTAGTGACCACCCCGGAGTCCCTCTCCCTCATGCTCACTCACCCGGACACCCGGGAAAAATTCCAAAACCTCCGCTGTGTCATCGTCGACGAATGGCACGAACTCCTAGGCACCAAACGCGGCATCCAAACCGAACTCTGCCTAGCCCGCCTCCGCACCTGGCTCCCGGAAATGCGCACCTGGGCCCTCTCCGCCACCATAGGAAATCTAGCAGAAGCAGCCGCCACCATAGCGCCAAGTCTTCCACTGCTCACTGATCACTGCTCACTAGCCACTCCAAAAATCATCTCCGCCTCCCTAAAAAAGGAAATCCACATCGAAACCATCATCCCCAAAGAAATCGGAAACTTCCCATGGTCCGGCCACATCGGCACCTCCCTCGCCCCCCAAGTCGTCCGCCGCATCGAATCAGCCAAATCCACCCTACTCTTCACCAACACCCGCTCCCAAACCGAAATCTGGTTCCAGGAAATACTTTCCCTCCGCCCGAAATGGGCCGGCCTCATCGCCATGCACCACGGCTCCCTCGACCGCGCCGAACGCAACATCGCCGAATCCGGCCTCCGCGACGGCTCCCTGAAATGTGTCATCGCCACCTCATCCCTAGACCTCGGAGTCGACTTCTCACCCGTCGACCAAGTCATCCAGATCGGTTCCCCGAAAGGCGTCGCCCGCCTGCTCCAGCGAGCCGGTCGCTCCGGCCACCAACCCGGAGCCTCATCAAAAATTCTCGGCGTCCCCACCAACGCCCTCGAACTCATTGAATTCGCAGCCGTCCGCGATGCCGCTAAATCCAAAACCATCGAATCCCGCCAACCCCTTTCCAAACCGCTCGACGTCCTCGTCCAACACCTCGTCACCTGCGCCATCGGCGAGCCATTTCTGCCCGATGAAATGCTCGCAGAAATCAAATCCGCCCACGCCTACCGCGAACTGACAGAAACCGAATGGGACTGGGCCCTAACCTACATCACCCGAGGCGGAAAAGCCCTCGCAGCCTACCCACAATATCAAAAAGCCATCATCAACCCCGAAGGCCACTTTACCGTCACCGACAAACGCCTCATCACCCGCCACCGTCTCTCCATCGGCACCATCACCTCGGACTCCCACATCTCCCTGCGATTCGCCAACGGCCACACCCTCGGCACAGTCGAAGAAGGCTTCATCTCAAAACTCAAACCCGGCTCCACATTCATCTTCTCCGGCCGCCACCTGACCCTCATCCGCATCCGCCAAAAAACCGCCACAGTCAAACCCTCCACCAAAAAATCCAAAGGCAAAGTCGCCATCTGGGGCGGATCCAAAATGCCCCTCTCCACCGAACTAGCCCACGCCTTCTCAGCCCTCATCAACAAGGAGGGGCTGCATCCTGCTGCCCAACAACCCAAGCAATCACAACCCAAGTCTTTCACTGATCACTGCTCACTGATCACTAGCCACTCCTCCCCCGAGCTCCAAGCCGTCGCCCCAATATTGGCCATCCAGCAAAAGTGGTCCCGCCTCCCCTCCGATTCCACCCTCCTCATCGAGCACACCCGCTCCCGTGAAGGCGAACACCTCTTCCTCTACCCCTTCGCCGGTCGCCTCGTCCACGAAGGCCTCGCCGCCCTCCTAGCCTTCCGAATCTCCCGCGAAAACCCGGAAACCATCACCGCCACCCAAAACGACTACGGCTTCTCCCTGACCGCAAAACGCGGCCTCCCATTCTCGGAAAAAACCCTCCGCCAACTCCTCTCCCCCGAAAACCTCCTCGCCGATCTCCTCGAATGCATGAACACCGCCGAACTCGCCCGCCGCCAGTTCCGCGAAATCGCCCGAGTCTCCGGCCTCATCCTCCAACCCATGCCCGGCCGCCAAGCCAACTCCCGGCGCGAACTCCAATCCTCCGCCACACTCCTCTACGAAGTTCTACAACGCTACGACCCCGAAAACCTCCTCCTCGCCCAATCCGAGCGTGAAATCCTCGAACGCCAACTCGAACTCACCCGCCTCACCGCTTCCCTCCGCAAAATCGAAACCCTTCCCTTCCACCTTCAGGAAACCAAAAAACTCACCCCCTTCGCCTTCCCCCTCTGGGCCGAGCGCCTCCAAGCCACCCACATCGCAGCCGATGCCGCGACACGACTGGAGACGATGCTCGCGGAGTTGGACCGCGAAATCTCTCAACGCCCCCCTGTGAAAGACACATCAACTTGACAACTTGTCCACTTAATTACATCTTCCCCTCATGAAATCCGTCACCATCGCCGACTTTAAACGCAACCTCCCCATCCTGTTGCGCGAGGTTGCAAAGGGCGACACGATCATCCTCCAGAAAGGCAGAAGCCGCGAGAACGTCGCCATCCTCGCGCCAATCGATACGCTCCCAACAAAGCCCAGAACACTCGGAATTCTCGCAAACCGCGGCAAACCGATCTTCAAAAACTGGGAGGTCACCGAAGAGGAATTTCTCGGATCGCGTTGAGCTATGGACTACCTGCTCGATACCCACACACTCCTCCGGGTTCTCTTCGAACCGGGCAAGCTAAGCAAAAAGACCCGCGCACTTATCGAAGACCCCGTAAACAGTATTCTCGTCAGCCCGATTTCCTACTGGGAGATCAGCCTGAAACACGGCCTTGGAAAACTGATCCTCCCAAACACCGATCCGTCGGAGATCCCGCAGGCCAGCCGTGACCAAGGATTCATGGAATCGCCCGTATCCGCAGACATACTGTCCACCTTCCACAAGCTCCCCATCAATCCCGATCACCGCGACCCATTTGATCGTCTCATCATCTGGCAGGCCATCCGCATCGACCTCACTCTGCTTTCCAAAGATCGCTCCATGGCCTACTACATCCCACATGGTCTGAAACTCGTGAAATAGGCGACAACCCATTCCGGACTCGCAAAAATCACGCGAATACCCATACTCCGGCTACGCTCATGGCCATTTCCCTGCATCCCCTCGCATCGGCTGGCGTCGCCTTTCTGATGGCGACCGGCAACGGCTCCGCAGCTTCCACCGGAGACTGGTGCAAGGCTTTGGAAAACTCCCCTAGCCAACTGATTGATGATCCGAAAGCCACCGTAATCCAATCCCTTAAAGTCGGATTGCGCATCCATTGGCAGACCTATGCGATTTCCGGCGACGATTCCGCTGGAAATTCTTTTTCCGAGGCGGGCACCGAGTTCCGCCGCTTCCGTCCCAGTCTCAGAGTCGGCTTCCTGAACTATATCACCATCGATGCCTCCGCATACCTCGTCAGCGACCGGCGATTTTCCGGCGGGGATCTCGACTGGCAGTTCCAGAACTACGACAAGACTCTCATCACCTTTGACATCGGAAAAGGCTTCGATATCGGCCAACTCGAAACGCTCACCCTCAGCTACGGCAGGCAGAAGCTGGCGGTCACTTCCGAATCTCTCGAATCCTCAGGCAGCATCATCACCATCGAGCGCTCGGCACTTTCCAATACGTTCTTCAACGGTCGGTACTCCACCGGATTCTCTGTCCAGTTCGGCGATGACACTTGGCTCGCAACCCTTTCTTTCTTAAATGGCTTCGACTACCGCTCATTCTCGAACTCCACCCCCGGAAGCGCTTGGTTCGCATCCCTCGATTACAGGCTTTCGAAAAACTGGAAACTACGCGCCGACGCCTTCTACAACGATTTCGGCCCATCCACCGATTCGGCCATCCCCTTCGAATTCGCCACATCTCTCAATGCCATCTACGACCGCGAACCTTTCGGATTGCTCACCACACTGGCCTATGGTGACAACCGTGATGCGGTAGCCGGACAGGGCGGTGCCTTCGGAGGCATCGTGATTCTGCCGTGGTTCTGGATCATCCCGGAAAAGACCCAGGCAGTCCTCCAATACTACCTCCTCCTCTCAGACCAGCCCTCCACTATCCGGGCAAATTCCCGCTACCTCGCAACCGTCCCCGCTGCCGTCAATTCCGGACGCGGCGATGAACTCCACACCATCTACGCGGGGATCAACCAATACCTCTGCGGCAACAACCTCAAACTCATGGCCGGTATCGAATACGCCAATCTCCACACCCCCGCCGGCACAGTCGATTCCCTCACAGCCACCTTCGCGGCCAGAATCACATTCTAGGCTGTTTACCAAAAGCCCGCCTACATTGAATCGTAGCTGGAGCATCTTGCTCCAGTCCGTTCTTGGGGCATCCTGCCGCAAGAATTCACTTACGCGCGGACTTCTGGCAAACGGATTGAAGCCCACCTCCCAGGCTTCCCCCAAACGCAAAGCCGTTTGACCCCTTCCCCATCGGATGCGAGCTTCGCGTTTGATCATGCCAGTTCATACCCGCCGCAACCTATCGCGACCCGCACCCAGCGGCTGGATCTCCTTTCTCGCCCACTTCTTGCTCATTCTTTCCGCTTGGACTCTGGTCATCAAATATATCTTCCCCATCGCCTATGCCATCGCCCACGGCCTTCCACTGACAACCCATATCTTTTGGGACCTCTGGCCTGTAGCTCATGTCTGGCTTGCATGGGCCCTCCTGCGATGGCAGCCATACACAAAACTTCTCGCAATCTCGATGTCCGCCATTGAGATCGTCATCATTGTCACGCTTTTCTACCTCTTCCTCAGCGGACCTGACCCGCAATGGACCATCTGGCGGACCAACTGGTTCATCAACAAAGTCTTCGTCCTTTCCTGCTTCATCCTCATACTCGGGACATTCACCTTCTTCCGGGGACATCTCGAAAACCATAGCAAAAACCTAACCACCCCACCCTCACCATGAACATCTCACGCAGACACTCACTCAAACTCATCGGCTCCGGGGCCACCGCCTTGGCCGCCTCTCCCGGCATCGCATTCGCGCAAGACCCCAAAGCCCTCTTGAAAAAAATTCCCTCCTCCGGCGAGGAACTTCCCGTGATCGGCATGGGCACTTGGCGAACCTTCAATGTCGGCAGCGATAAAGTCCTGCGCGACGCCCGCACCGAAGTGCTCAAAGCCTTTTTTGCAAACGGAGGTGGCATGGTCGACTGCTCGCCAATGTATGGCTCTGCCCGCGAAGTCGTCGGCTACGCACTCAAAAAAATCGGAATCCCTAAAACCCTTTTCTCAGCCGAAAAAATCTGGACCGAAGACAGCTCCGCCACACGCGCCCAGACTGCCGAGTCCGCCGCCATGTGGGGCATCAAAACCTTCGACCTCATGCAGATCCACAACCTCGTGGCATGGAAAGAACACCTCGCTACCCTGCGGGAAATGAAAAAGGAAGGCCTCATCCGCTACATCGGCATCACCACCTCCCACGGCCGTCGGCACGCGGACCTGGAAAAAATCATGACCAGCGAAGAACTGGATTTTGTGCAACTCACCTACAATCTAACCCACCGTGAGGTCGAAAAGCGGCTACTCCCAACCGCCATCGACAATGGCATCGCCGTGATTGCAAACCGCCCCTACGACGGCGGAAATCTCATAGGCCGCCTTCAAAAGAAAGAAGCCCCGCTTCCCGCCTGGGCAACGGAAATCGATTGCAAGACATGGGCGGATTTCCTTCTCAAATTCATCGTGTCCCAGCCGGCTATCACCTGCGCCATCCCCGCCACCAGCAAGGTCTCTCACATGAACGAAAACATGGCGGCGCGCCTCGGCAACATGCCTGATGAAGCAACCCGCAAACGCATGATACAATACGTCGAAAATCTATGAGCATGATTGCCAATCCGGGGAGCTACTCGGTGAGCAACTTCATCTCTTTCATGGATGAAGTTTATTTCCGCCTCTTCGAACGCCAGTTCGAGGCATGGTGGCCCGCCCATCTGCTCATGCTAGGTCTTGGAATCGGCATCATCGTTCTCGCGTGTTTGGCGAAAATCCGCACGCTCGCGGTCACACTGGCTATTCCCTTCGCAGCCTGCGCCATCACATTCCATCTCCAGCTCTACGCGGAACTCACCCCCGTAGGCAAGTTCTTCGGCTGGGCGTTTCTCATCCAGATCCCACTCATTCTCATCTGGGGATTCGTCACGAAATCCCGTGAAACGTTCCGCCCCAACATCCCCACCGTCACCGGAGCCGCCATCGCCACCTTCGGTATCGTCGCGTATCCCATCCTCGCACTTTTCGCAGAACGCGAATTGCCGGGAGCCGAATACTTCGGCATGGCACCCGACCCCACCATTTGCCTCTTCCTCGGTATCGCCCTCATCTGCGCCCGCCCCATCTGGTTTCTCCTACTGCTTCCCATACCTCTGCTCTGGGCCGCCACCACCGGTGCCACCCTCGACAGTTTTGAGGCACCCTTCGCCATGACGCTACCCATCATCGCCACGATCACAGTGGCAGCTTCCGTTTGGAAAGCGATCTTCCACCGCCAGCCTGCCTTCTCCGTTGCAGACAAAATGACAAGCCCGCTTGCAGGGGAAATACCGCAAATGAAAAAACAGCCAAAACCCGACTGAGATGAATGCCCATGGAAGATTACTTCAAAAAGACCTGTGCATTGGCAACTCAAGAAATTATTCAAGACGATTCTGCGATTCTCAATTTGTCCTCAGCGGAGCAACTCGGGAGGATGAATTCAGGAGGCTTATCGAGAATCGTTATCGGTTCTATCAAGGATTGGAAAGCCTGATGAAAACCATATCGCCATAGACATGGGTTAAGACCAACTCCACCGAAGTTCTTCCGCTGGTCGTCGTTTCCTCCAGAGCGAAGTGTTCCATTGATGCTGGTGACACCAGTCAAGGGCTGCAGCGTTTCGCCGCTCTGGTCCAAGTGCAACCCGTTCCCGGTTTTGTCGGCCCACTGACTGACTGCTCCTCCGCTAGAGTTGCTCGACCTTGAAATCTTTGTAAATCGCCTGCCTCGTTGACATGTGCCGAAGCCCTATCCGGCCTTTGGTGACCTGATCGGGTTCGACCCTTTCGTCGATTTTCGAGGTATCCCACGTGTGATTGATAATCACCTTGCCGGTCTCAGTATCGGTGATTCTCATCGAAATCGTGGGATTCCGTTTTTCCACCACGATGTCATAGATCCGGCCCTCAACGATTTCGTCTTGGTAATCCACCATTGGTTCGATCAAGCCCCCTGCCTGATACTTGTTCCCTTCCCTATCAAACCATGGATAGCGTTTGCATCGGAGGTTTTCACGGATGCTGAGACTGAGCAGGTCCATGTTCTTGAAATATTTGTCCATGGAGGGAATTCTCCGTAGCTCGTTCCACTTGGAAATGTCCTTCGCGTAAGGCTCCTCCCCGACACCCTGCGCCTGCACATAAAGCAGTATCGCACCATAGTCGCTGCTTTCCATACGCTTCCATTGGTAGGAGATCCGTATGTCGCCCTCAAACTCCTGCTTCGTCCAGAGCACCGCGTGGTGGGCGTGGTATTCCTCTGGATCATCCATTTTAGTCACGGTTCCTCCGGAGAAGAAGAGTCCGTCGTCGCGATGTTCGAGAGTGGCTTTTTCTCCGTCCAAAAACCAATTTTCCTTCCAATTTTCAGACATGGAATCGCTGAAAAGTATCTGAGCGCTGCTGTCCGTATTAGAGGCTTCTGGATTTTCATGCTTCTCAGGAGAACAGCTCTGAGAGAGTGATAGGAGTAGATAGCCCGAGAGCAGAAAGGCGAAATGCAGTTTTTTGGTCATGGAAATAGATTCATTTAATTGGGGGCGCATCATGGATATTATCGCTAGAAAGTTTGTCTGTGAAGGGGGAGCGGCCACCACAGCAGACAGCACACAGGCGCTTATTGATTCTTCTCATTTAGATAGATAAGGCTCCGATCCTTTCGAAGAGCCTTCGGGAGGCGTCTGCAACCTTCAATGTGATTCCTCCGTTCCAATACACCCTGACGTCATCGGCGGGCTCTGCATCCGATAAAGTTGCCGAAATAAAAACCAAAAATACCGTCGCGCAAAATTTCGACGGGACTTCTAACAATTTTTGAATGATGGATATTCTTATACCTTGATTTATTTACATGAAAACGAAGCAACATCAACTAGATTTGCCATAAAAATTTGATTCTTGGGGATCCAGACCTGTTGGGCATGGATGATGGGCTGGGCGATGCGGCAATGAAAGCTGTCTCAAAGGGTCAGGCAGAATATAAGGCGAAGATCGGTAATTCGCTTATCGCTTCGTCACCCGATCAGGAATCACCGGAACCACCTCACCCTTTGCCACCCAGCCTTCCTGCGCACCATCTTCTGAAGTCACCCAGAAATAACCGTTGTTCTCATTTCCGAGGTTGACCTCTCGACCTTCAGCCAAAGCGCCCCGGTTGTCTGCTTCACCGAAGGGGGAAATTCTGACCGTCGCGGCTTTAGCAACAATGATGCCACGGTCGTTTTCACCCGATCTGGCGTTCACGCCCGCGATTGCGAGTCCGAGAACCACAAGATCTGCCACAGCAAAAATTGCGATCCCGAGCCGGGCTTTGCCTTTCCCAACGACCCAGGAAAGTGCCGTCAGCGGCAGAAGAATCGCGGTGATTAGCAATAGTATCGACCAAGACCTTGTCGAAAATCTCTCAAGAAACGATTGCCAGAAAGAATCTTCATTTACCGGATAAACCGCCGCCTGATCCTGCGCCAGTTTCAGATTCGCCAGGAGATCCGGATCGCGTGGTTGGATTACGAGTGCGCGTTCAAAAGCCAGAATCGCCCGCCCGTTTTCACCCATCTTAAAATACGAGCTACCGAGATTTCCAAACACCGAGACCCGCGGCCCATCCGCCTTCAGTATTTCCTCGTAGGATTTCGCCGCCTCAGCGAAACGTCCGCCTTCGTAATCTGAATTCGCCTTCTCGAAAACCTCATCCGTGTTCCCGTATACCAGTCCGCCCATCAGCAAGACACCCAACATCATTTGTTTGATCATTCTCACGCTGCCTCCTTCCTCGCTTCCGTCCCGAGGCGCGCGAGGCTCTCTTCGAGTTTTGATTTCCATAATTTCAAATCATCGTTCGAGGGCATTCTCCCCGAATACTCCAGCCGGTCGGCTTCCGTAAGTATCCCGGCAATCGCCTCGTCCTCCATACCAAGATCCGCCAGCGTAACCGCCTCCGGCTTTATACCCTCCCGCTCTGCGATGCCGAGCCTGAGCGCGTTCCTGGCATTCAGGAAAAACGCCATCGCATCTCCCCGCACCACGGCATTGTCCGCCGCATCGACCGCTTCCCGAACTGCCAGTTGATTTGCTTTGCGAGCTTCCTTCACGGGATCCGCCTCACGGACTTTCCACCATCCGACACCAAGAATAGCAAGACTGAGAACTCCACAACCGCCGACCACAGGAACAAACCATCCGGCAGTCGAAAGCGGATGATAACCCGTCACCGCGCCAAGATTCGTGGCAATCGGTGCCAGTTGTGGCACATCGGGTTGTGGTGCTGCTGCATCCCTACCCTCCGCAAGCGCGGCAGATTTCACCACCTCTCCGGTAATTACTACTTTTGCAGTCTTTGATTTCACTTCGCGATATTCACCTTTCTCGGGATCGAAATAACTGAACGCCAGTCCGACATCCTTCTCCCCCGGAACCAAAGGCACAGCATTGAAGCGAAAGGTCTTTGTCCCGCCAAACGAGGCGACGTCTTCCGGCACGAAATCCTCCGATCCTTTGTAGGTTTTCCAATCCTCCTCCGGAAACGGCTGCGGTGCGGACAGCAGCGAGAAATTCCCCGCACCCTTTACCACCGTCTCGATCTGGCAGGGTTCGCCTGTCTTCAGGGAGTCCGGAATTCTCGTGGACTGGAACTCAAACTCGCCGATCGCCCCGGTGAAATCCGCCGGACGCCCCTCCTTCGGCAACTCCCTCACCTCGAGTTGCGGCGGATCGTCCGTGGTCAGTTCCACATCCTTCTGCACCATCGGCGCGAAAAAATCATCCAGTAGCGAGCCGCCGAAAAACGGATCGTCAAAACCGCGCGGTCGTCTCCCTCGCGCTGAACCGTCCCGCACCGCGACCGTGCCGGTGAGTTTGAAACTCGCCGGATACTCGCCAGCCTTTGTTGCGGAAAGCCCGCCGAACCAAGTAACAACCAGATAGCGTTTACCCTCGATAATCTCGGTGCTCTGACTCGGTTTCTCGCTCAGGTTATGAAGCGTGAAAGCAGAGCCTTCGGGGCGCGGCATACTGTTCAATGAGACCTGCGCGTCCGCCGGAAAATAGGCCTGTATTCTCACCGGTGCGACCTCTCCCGGATAAACATGTTTTCTATCCTTCGCCACCATCTGGAAGCTGAGGTGGCCGTATTTTCCGGGAGTCCCCGCTTTCGCTTCCTCATCCATCCCCGCTGGCGTCGCGTTGGGGGAGGTCCCGACTTTCAGGCTCAATGGCTGGGTCGTGTAATCCTTGCCCCCTACCCGCACGGTGATACCGGGAATTTCATAATCACCGGCCTTGTTTGATCCAACCACGAATGAAAAAGCTACAGAGCGGCTCACGGTTCCGTTTACCATTTGCATCTGTTGGGAGGTGCCGCGCGGGTTCACAATCAGATCCTTTACCGCAGGAATGTCCGGCTGCCCGTCCGGTGAACCGCCTTCCACGGTCACAGTGAGCATGACACCTTGTCCGGCAGTCACGGTGTCGCCGGAAAGCTTCGCCGTCACCTCCGCCGCATGGATTGTGGCGCTCAGAAAAATCCAGAGCATTGGAATTACTTTCTTCATGTGCATTACCAAGTCTTTCCTTTCGTTGTGTTGTCGCGGTTCTCTCCGGTAAGCGGCACCGGAACCACAACCCGTTCATCACCGCCCAAAGTATCGAGCAAACGCATTGCCTCTTCCCTGGACATCTCACCTGCAACCCGCTCGCCATCGTCCTGTCCCGCAGCGCCCGCAGCTTGACCTTGCTCGCCCTCCTCTCCGGGCTTTCCTGCTTCACCCGCCTGACCGGCCGCTGGCTTCGGCTGTTCGCCGGGGGTTTTCTCCTCCTGCCCCTTCATACCAGGTTTCTCTTCCCCGGGTTTTTCTTCGTCGGTTTGTCCATCCTCCAGTTCCTCGCCCGGCTCACCCTTTTCCCCATCCTCGGGTTTCTGCTCATCACCGGATTCACCCTTTTCATTCTGATCCTGCTGCTCATCCCCACTGGCCTGGTTATCCTCAGATTGATCTTTCCCGCCCTCCTCACCGGGCTCGGGTTTATTCTCACCATCCTTACCCTGTTGGTCCTTTGCCTCACCCTGTTGGTCCCCGGGTTTCCCGTCCTTCGAATCATCATCTCCCTGCTGGTCTTTCTGATCCTGCTGCTCACCGCTCTGCTGATCCTGTTGGTCCTGCTGGTTTTCCTGATCCTTCTGCTCACCATCTTGCTGGTCTTGCTTATCCTGCTCCTCGTTTTGCTGATCCTGTTGATCGTCCTTCTGGTCCTGCTGCTGTTCGTCCTTTTCCTGATCCTCGTTCTGCTGGTCCTTCTTTTCCTCCTGCTGTTTCAGCTCATCGAGTTTCCGTTGGACGAAATCCCTATTGAATTTGGCGTCGGCATCCGTCGCATTTAGAGCCAAGGAGTCATCATAGGCCTTGATCGCCTGTTTCCAGATCTCCATCGTTTTTTTCGCGTCCTCCTGCATCGTTCCCTGGCCGATCCGGAAAAGGGAGTTACCAAGATTGTAGTAGGATTTCTGCTGGAGCGAGAGATTCGAGGTTTCCAGCGAACTCCGTAGCTGCTCAGCCGCCTGCTCGTATTCCCCGCCCTCGTATGCCTTCGTCCCGTCGTTGTAGGCTACAACAACATCCGCGCGAGAACCGCCAGAGGTCATTACGAACGCCGCCGCAAGCAAAGCCACAGGTCTCACTCTACGCGCCACAGATACAACAGTATTGCGTTTCCTCTCCGGCTTCCGCTCTCCCAATACCGCCTGCAAAGCCAGCATAAGAAGCGCGGCTCCCAGCGGCCACTGGAAACGCTCCAGCGGGACCTTCTCCAACTTCTGCGCGAGCTCGGTCTTCGGTGCCAGCGAGAGGCGCTTCTGATAAATGGCGTCCAGACCCTCCGCACCACGTCCGAGAGGAACATACAAACCACCTGTGATTTTAGCGATTTCCATCAAAGACTCCTCATCCAGTTTCGTCCGCACGTTTTCACCATTCTCATCCTTAAGGTAGGTCTCCCTGCCATACTGATCACGCACAGGAATCCGCTGACCAACACCCGCGCCCACACCTACGGTATAAATCGTAGTTCCATTTTTCTTCGCTTCCTCCGCAGCCGCCACCGCCTCACCCTGCAAGTCCTCACCGTCGGTGATCAGCACGAGGAAACGCTGGTTGTTCCCCTCCGCATCGAAAAGCCTGTCCGCCTCACGTATCGCACTCGCAAGATCGGTGCCCTGACGCGGGATGAGGTCGGTATTGATCGAATTCAGTGATTCCCGGAACGCACCGTAATCCAGAGTGAGTGGACAAAGCGCGAACGCGGAACCCGCGAACGGCACCAGCCCGACACGATCACCTTCCAGCCGGTTGAGGAAATCCAAAATCCCGAGCCGCGCCCGCTCAAGGCGGTTCGGCGTGAGGTCCTCCGCGAGCATACTGCGTGAGGTATCCACTGCGAAAAGGATATCGATTCCACGGCGTTTCACCTCCCGCCACTCATAGCCCAGCTGCGGCCTGGCAGCGGCTATCGCGAGGAAAAGGATAGCAGCCAGCCAAAGACCGCGACGCGCCCAACGCAATGTCGGCGACCAGCCGGCGATCAGGCGTTGCTGGAATCTCGGATGTGCAAGCTTGTCCAGATCCGCGCGGCGTCGTCGATCCGCTATGCGGAACATCCACAGCCCGAGGGCCACCAGCACCAGTCCGAGTGCGATCCAGACGGGCTGCGAAAATTGGAATAAAGAATCGTTCATGAGAGCTTCAGGGAAGATGGCGATAGCGGGTTTCCGAGAGAACCCTTTCGGAAAGCACCAGGGCGAGGCCGGGAAGTAGAATAAACAACATCAGCTCCTGATAGTCCTCGTATTTTTTAATCGTGCGCTTGGTGGTCTCAAGTTGGTTGATTTCGTCGTAAATATTTACCAACGAGTCGGTATCCGTCGCGCGGAAAAACTGTCCGCCGGTAACAGAGGCGATTTCACGCAGTGAGTCCTCGTCGATCTCCACCTCTGTCATCGCCATGCGCTGGCGACCGAAGCGGTCACGGACAGGAATGGGAGCCTCGCCACGGGTGCCTGCCCCGATGGTGTAAATCTTGACTCCAAGAGCCTTCGCAGCCTCCGCCGCTGTCACCGGATTCGCCGCACCGGAGTTGTTCACGCCATCCGTCAGCAGGATCACAATCCGCGATTTCGCATCGGAATCGCGCAAATGATTCACCGAGGAAGCGATAGCAGAGCCAATCGCAGTGCCATCCTCAACACGGCCTATCCTCACTTCACTCAGACGCTTCGCGAGCCATTCGTGATCCAGCGTGAGCGGACTCACAAGATATGGGCGACCTGCGAAAGCTATCATTCCCATCCTGTCACCGGGGCGCTCGCCGACGAATTGCTCCACCACTTTTTTCACCACGCTCAGTCGATCCACCGGCTGCCCGTCGATGTTGAAATCCATCGCTTCCATCGAGCCGGAGACGTCGATTGCCAACACGATATCAATCCCGCTGGTTTCAATTTCCGTCCTACCTTTTCCGAGCTGTGGCCGGGCAAGTGCGACGACAAGCAAGGCCATCCCGATATATGCGAGCGCCATCAAAAGTCCACCCGCACGTGACCGTGGATGTGATCCTAGCCCCTTCGCATCCGAAACCGAGGGCAAGCGCAGTGCCACCGCACGACCGGATCTGCCGCGCAGGAATGCCATCACCGGCAGGGCGAGCAGTAGCCAGAGAAAGGCGGGATTTGCAAACTGGAAACTTCCGTCAATCATGCCGCCTCCTTCGTTTTGGTGATTTCCGGCGCGTCCACGAAAGCCTTCGCCTTCGTGATAAGGTTCTCACGCTCCGCAGCCTCCAGATTCGTTCCGGCAAACTTCGCCATATCGCAGGATTTCAGAAATCCCCTCAATGGCTCCATGCGGGACACGAGTGATTCATCTTTGGTCACGGAAAGCTCTTGGAGAAATTCTTCAGTCGTGCGCTTCGGAGCGGCCAGTCCGAATTTCCTCTCCACAAAAACGCGAGTCACATTACTCGCCGCCAACGCGAAATCACCCGGCAACATCGCTCCGCCACTACTCCGCAAATCATCCAGCTCCTGCCGCGCCCATTGCTCCGCGCTGACCTCTGGGCGGGCGCGCCGTTTCATCCACCAGAAAATTCCTGCAATCAGAAGCAGCACCAAAACCCCGATCAACACATACAACGGCCACGCCGAGGCCTTCTCCGGAGCGGGGATATCTATCAGCGGTTTCGCGCCGCGTATGTCCTCCGCCTCCTGCGACCAAAGTGGCAGAGTTAGGAAAAATGAAATGATCGCAACCCGTCTCATCTCCGTGACCTCCTTGTCCTGAAAAATCCCATCAGAGCCGGCACCCAATCACCACCCGCCGAAAACTCCAGCAAATCCACCCCACTGCGCCGCACCGCCCCCGCAATCCGCTCCCTGCGTGTCGCCGCTTCGTTCCGATACGATTCCCGCGCCTTCGCGTTCCCAGTATCAAGCTCCACCAATTCGCCCGTTTCCGCATCCTCGATCCGAAGCACCCCGACATCCGGTAGCTCGGACTCCAAAGGATCGTTCACTGCCACCGCGATCACATCGTGGTGCTTGCTCGTCACGCCGAGCTTGTGCTGGAGTTGCGCCTCGTTTTCTCCCACTCGGAAATCAGAGACCAGGAAAACCACCGCCCGCCGCCGAAGCACCCGGTTCACGAAATCCAGAGCACCGCAAATATCAGTCCCACGCCCGGTGGGTTGAAAAAACAGAGCCTCGCGTATTAGGCGCATGATATTCATCCGGCCTTTCAGGGGCGGAATATATAGCTCCACCTCTTCGGAAAAAAGCACCAGTCCGACCTTGTCGCGATTGCGAATGGCGGAAGCCGCCAGAACTCCGGCGATCTCCGTCTGGAGTTCCCGCTTGCTAGCCTCGCTGGAGCCGAAATCCGAGGACGCGCTTACATCGATCATCAACAGGATCGTGAGCTCGCGCTCCTCAGTGAAAGTCTTAATGAACGGATCCCCGGTGCGGGCTGTGACATTCCAATCGATCGTCCGCACGTCATCGCCAGGCACGTAGTTCCGCACGCGGTCGAAGTCCATCCCCCGCCCTTTGAAGACGCTGGCGTAGCTGCCCGCCAGGTGATCATCCACCAGCCGGTTCGTCCGGATATCCATGCGCCGCACCCGGCCCATGATCTCCGCCGCGCGGGTTTCGTTCTCCTCCTCCTCGCGGATCTTTTTGGTCGTCTTACCCATTTCTGGAATCTGGTTTCTGGACTCTGGATTCAAAAATCAAGGCACCGGCATCTCATCGAGAATCTGCCTGATGAAATGCTCCGCATCCAGCCCCTCCGCTTCCGCTTCATAGGAAACAACAACACGGTGCCTCAACACGTCCGGTGCGATCGCTTTCACATCATGCGGAGTCACGTAGGTCCGCCCGTCGAGGAATGCCCGCGCCTTGCCGAGCAAGGTCATCGCGATCGATGCCCGAGGTGATGCACCAACACGCAGATATGGCCCGATCTTCAACCCGAAGTCATCCGGCCTGCGCGTGGCGTGCACGAGGCTGACGATGTAGCGTTTCACCTTTTCATCAAGATAGACGCGATTCACCACCTGCTGCGCGTGCTGGATCACATCCAGGGAAACAACAGGGGCTGGCTTCGCGGTGTCCTGCGTACTCGCAGCGATGTCGATCACGGCCATTTCCTCCTCCACCGTCGGGTAATCCACCAACACTTTCATCATGAAGCGGTCGAGCTGAGCCTCTGGAAGAGGATAGGTCCCCTCCTGCTCCAGCGGGTTCTGCGTGGCCAGAACGAAAAATGGATCCGCCAGTTTGAAACTCTCCTCGCCGATGGTGACCTGCTTCTCCTGCATCGCCTCGAGCAAGGCGCTCTGCACCTTGGCCGGAGCGCGGTTGATCTCGTCAGCCAGGATGAAATTCGCAAACACAGGACCCTTCTTCACCTCGAAGCGGGCGGCACGCGGATCGAAGATCTGAGTTCCCACGATATCTGCGGGAAGCATGTCCGGAGTGAACTGAATACGGTTGAAATCCGCGCTGACCAGCTCCGCCAGAGTCTTCAGCGCAAGGGTTTTCGCCAAGCCCGGCACACCTTCCAACAGGACGTGACCCCGCACCAGCAGCACAGCGATCAAGCGATCCACCAGATCATGTTGTCCGATCAGGAACCGCCCGATCTCCGCTCGCAGCGGATGCACCCAGGCTGATGCCGATACAATCTCCTCCTCCGTTAATCCCGCCGCCGCAGTTTCCAGCGTGGCGGTTTGCATTTCTTCGTTCGTATTCATTTTGTGTTAGTAGTTTTAGCGTTCCTAACAGGAATTCATGTTTATAAAATAAAGACAATATTGGGGCAGTCTGCGGCAAGCACGGGAACGACCATTGCAAGCGCGAGGAGCAATCGAACATATAATTTACACATGACGCCATATTACGCGGCGGGAGTGGCGAGCAGGCAAGTGCTTTAACAAGCGCGAACCCGCCAATGTCAGGGGAAATCCATCCCGCAGACGGTACCATCATTTCCACAACAACCCCACCCGCTCGACCCGGACATCCGACCGCGTCGGCTTGATCGTTTCCTTCTCCAATTCGAGTTCCGAAGGATCGAAACTCTTCGTGATCTCTGCGAGGCCCTCTTCAAGTTCCTTTTTGATCAATTCAATCTCTTCCTGTATCCCCTCGATCTTCGCTTCGACATTCGCCACGTCGCGGTGCTGTTTGTAAGCGCTCGTTGCTTTCGTCACCGCACTGGAGCTTCGTGTCCGGGAGATTGATCCAAACCCGGACTTGCGCCCGAAAATACTCGTCAATATTCCTCCAAGCACCGAAATCCCGGCGTTCATCTTCGCGGAGCTTGACTCCGCTTTTTCCTTCTCCAACTGATGCTCCGCAGTCCGCATCCGTCCCTCCAAGGTCCTGACCTTTTTGCCAAGCGATTCCCTGAGTTTTCCCATTTCATCATCCCGCGCCTCACGCGCATCCTGGGACAACCTTACCCGGAAATCGGCTTCATTTTCAGCAATCCGGCTCCACGCCTTCAATTCCTCGCAATACCAGATCTCCTCACGCTCCTTACGATACAGATCATCCTCGAAATCATCTTCCGCCTGCTTGTAATTCTTCGCGTTCATCGCGTATCCCGGTAACTCGCCATAACCAATCCCTTCGCGAGGCACTTCATCCAGTCCATCTGAATTGATCGATCCTGTATCATCCCAGTCAATCGCATCCTCCAGAATTGCATTCACTCTGACAACTTTCCGACTGCTCTCGGCATCCGCTTTGTTGAGCGAGAAATGCACGGTCGCCTCCCGCAGCAAATAGGGCTTGTAGATCTCGCCTTCGATGTCCGCGAAAACCTCCAGAACTCCCGTCCCGACAACCGGCCGCATGCCGCCGCCGACACCACGTGACGGCCGCGCCATCGGATTATCCGAGACCTCATCAGCTTCCTCCTGCACGAATTCCCCCCGCTTCGGATCCATCAGGCCCTTGATTTGCCCCCTAGTCAGCGGCCCGGTCAGGTAGCTCATCACCCAGCGCACATGGAACAGCACCGGCCCGTCCTCGTGCACGTTGTTCATCAGGAAAACCCGGTTACCCAAACCCGAGAGCAAAGTCTCCATCTCTTTGCGGTTGAACTGCGCGTTCTGCGAACCCGCCGCACCTTCCAGCCCATCCAGCACCCGCATCTTGTCCCGCTCCGTCTGCAACCTACCCAAAAACCAAGTCCCGATATTCGACAACGCCTTGTAATCCAGATCCACCGGATTCTGCGTCGCCAGCAAACACCCCAACCCATACGCCCGGGCCTGTTTCAGCATCGTCATCATCGGCCGCTTCGACGGAGGATTCGCAGTCGGCGGCAGGAAACCATAGATATCATCCATGTATAGCAGTGCCCGAAGCGATGTCGTCCCCCGCTGCGTCCGCATCCAGCCGAGCATCTGGTTCAGCAACAAACTCACGAAAAACATTCGCTCCGCATCACCGAGATGCGCGATAGAGAAAATCGAAATCCGAGGTTTCCCATCGCCGCGATGCAGCATCTTCGCGACATCCAACGGCGCACCCTCCAACCAGGTAGAGAATCCCGGCGAGGCCAGCAAACTGTTGAACTTCAGCGCCAACGCCTGCCTAGACTTTTCCGGATAAAAGGTTTCAAGGTCAATCACCCCGATCTTCCCGAAGTCCGGCCGCTGGATATGCAGGATCAGTTCTTCAAGACTCAGCCCCCTGCCCGCTTTCCACTCATCTTGGAAAATCGCCGCCAGCAAAACCGCCTCGGGACTCTGCGTCCCCTCACCTTTCACCCCCACCAGCGAAAGCAAACTCTCCACCGTCCCACTCACCCGGTCACCGTAAAGTTCGCTGTCATCCATCACCTCATGCGGCGGCACCTCCAAGGAGCTCAGAATCGAAACCGGAATTCCCGAATTGCTACCCGGCGTGAAAATATTGATATCCACCTTCTCCCGGAAGCTCGCAATCCGCTCCGACGACTGCCCCCATTCCCCCAAACCCTTCTTCCACATCGCTGCGGTATTTTCTGAAAACTCATCGACCGACACACCCTTTTTAGCCGCATCATCCGGGTTCACCCAAGGCTTGAAACTCGCCGCATCCAGCTCCGGGAAAGTCAGCATCAGGTTCGCAATATCCCCCTTGGGATCGATCACGATCGCCGGAATATTATCCATCGCCGCCTCTTCCAACAGCGCGATACAAAGCCCCGTCTTCCCCGACCCCGTCATCCCCAGCACCACGCCATGCGTGACCAGATCCTTCGAATCATACATCACCGCATCCTCACCCACCTCCTTCGCCCCGAGATCATATTCCCTACCCAAGTAGAACTGCCCCAACTTCTCGTAATCAACCTCTGCAAAACTCATACACCACCATTTTGCGACTCCCTCCGAAAACCTCCAGTATGAAAATTCCCGCCTGCCGCTGGCGGCCTTATTTTGACCATTCTGAAAACTTCTCCGTGAAAGACAAATCCGCCTCCCCCGCGAGAAACCAGTCATTTATCCCTCGCGTATGTTCGTCTCAAGTTCCTCGCGGTTGCAAGCTTGAGCAACGCCCACGGGAAACACCGGAACCCCAGTCCTGAAACCGCCCTGTTGCTCACTGATCTTTCTCCATTTTCCTCTTCCCCAACCGCCCCACCCAATCTTCAATTCCCCCATCTTCCTTGAAGGTTGAAAATTCAATTTTGAACGTTATGAAAATCCTCCTCACCACCTGCAGCTACCAAGACACCCCAGGCCCGCACCACAAACTCATGGAATCCCAGGGCTGGGACATCACCCGCGAGCGCGGACCGCTCACCGAAGAACGCATGCTCGAACTCGCAGGCGACTTCGACGCGTTCCTCTGCGGCGACGACGCCATCACCCGCGCCGTGCTGGAAAAATCGCTACCCCGCCTCAAGATCATCTCGAAATACGGCATCGGCCTGGACAAGATCGACATACCATCCACCAAAGAGTTCAAAATCCCCGTGCTCTTCACCCCGGGTGTCAACCACATGACTGTCGCCGAGCACACCTTCGGCCTGCTCATCGGCATCACCAAGCAAATCGTCACCACCGCCGCCGCCGCCCGCAACGGCGAATGGCTCCGCCTCACCGGCCACGAGATCTACGAAAAAACCATGGGCATCATCGGCCTCGGCCGCATCGGCAAGGAAGTCGCCGTCCGTGCCCGCGCCTTCGACATGGAAGTCATCGCATTCGATCCCTACTGGGATGAAGAATTCGCCACAAAACACCAGATCAAGCGCTGCGCCACCATGGACGAAGTGCTTATTCAGTCGGACGTCGTTTCCCTTCACTGCAACCTGACCGACGAAACCCGCGGCATGATCAACACCGCCAAGATCGCCGAAATGAAGGAAGGCGTTATCATCCTCAACTGCGCCCGCGGCGAAATCGTCGAAACCGCAGACATGGTCACCGCCCTCAATTCCGGCAAAATCGGCGGCTACGGCACCGATGTGCTCGACGTCGAACCCCCGCCCGCCGACCATCCGCTGCTAAGCGCCAAAAACTGCGTCGTCACCCCCCACATCGGATCCCGCACCTACGAGTCAGTCCCCCGCCAGGCGATGAAATCCCTCACCAACCTCATCAACGCCCTCTCCGGCGAAGGCAATCCCAACTGCGCCAACGGCGTCATCTGACCCCGCGGTCACTTCTCCGCACGCTTCCCCATACACATCTCCGCAAGCCTACCACGCCTGACTTTCCCCAACGAACTTCTCGGAAAATCCATGATCTCGAAGCTCTCGGCGATCCGCTCGATCCCCGCCGCCTGCCGGTTGTAGACCTCCACATATTCGGACTTCACCTCCCCCTCGAAAACCGCAGCAAGCACATGGTCCTTGCGCGCATCCACCAGCGCCACGATCGCGAATTCCCCCGCTGCAACACTGCCTCCGGCTACTTCCAGAAATCGCCTTTCCACAGCTTCGAGATCCACAAGCACTCCCATCGACTTCACCAACGAGTCGGCACGACCGAGCGGCTTCAACGTATTGCCAGCTATCCTTACCCGGTCACTTGTCACGAAAGCACCAGGAGCACGCGGGATGAATCCCCCCCCTTCAACCGTTCCGGCGAAAAGAGCCTCCCCGGAAATAGCAAGCACGCCGCCAATCTCCTCCACGTCCCAGATCGGAAGCAATTCCATCGGACCCTCGGAAAACGATTTATCCAGACTCGCCAGCCGCTGTGTCGCAACCTGCGATCCCGCCTCAGTCATCCCATAACTCGCCAGCACCGGCCAGCCGAGATCACGTCCCGCCTGCCCGAGATTTTCGTCAAGCCTGCCCCCACCGGTCACCACCGCTTTCAATCCCTGCGGTGCTCTGAAAGATCCCTCGACCAGATCGTGAAGTTGCGTCGGCACCAACGAAGTATGCGTCACCCCTTCCTTCTGCACCCATTCCGTGAACGCCGCCGCATCCCACTTCCCCGGAAGCACCGCGAAGTCACAACCCGCCTCGAAAACCCGCGCAAGAATCGCAAAACCACCCACATGATCTATAGGCAACGCCAGTCCCCAACACGAATGCCCACCAACCTCCAACCAGCAGTTCACCGCCCTCGCTGAAACCCGCATCGCCCGCTTTTCCAAAACCACCCACTTCCCCTCACCCGTGCTACCTGATGTCCGAAAAATCACACTCGCTCCACAGCCCTCCAGATCCGGCAAATCCCCCTCCCCGGCCACGAAATGTCCCTCATCCTCCCAGAACTCCGCACTACAGCCATTTTTCGTCTCAATCATAATACCCCGCACAATCTATCTTCATTGGAGTTTAAAGTTTAGAATTTAAAGTTTCCTCCACGGCAGAGCCGCCAGCTCGTCATCGAAGCCCAGTCCCGTCCCTCCCGGCACCGTGAACTCCGGCTTCCACTCGCCGAGTATCTCCACGAACGCATCCTTCTCGAAAAGGTGATGCGTCTGCACCCCACAGGTCGCGATCAAACCGGGAAACAACAGCTCTGTCCGTGCCGCCTCCCATGCCGCGAATGCCTGCCCAAGCGGATGATCCATGTAGCTCGTGATCACCGCCCGCTGCGAGTTCATCGCCGCCGCCTCACCCAGCAGGAAAGGCTCGTCCACCGCCGGCTTGATAATCGTGTATTGCGCCGCCTTCCGGTGCGGACCCGACTCACGGTCGACCGCCAAAGGCACTCGATGATCCTTCCAAAGTTTGCCCCATACGTTTTCAGAAAACGGACAGATGTCCTCGATGAAATCGATCTTGCTCCTCACCTGCGCCGGTAGCCCTGCGATAAATTTCTCCGCCGTCCCGGGATCAAGTGTCTCATTGAAATCCAAGCGCCATTTCAACGATGGGTACATGCCCGACATCTCCACAAGAAAATCCCCCTCCACTTCCGGATTCCTCCCGGCCTTCATCTTCACTGTGTCGAATCCCGCCTCCACCGCCTTCGCCAATTCCTTACCATTCGCCCGCACTAAAGTCGCGTGACTCCGTGGCACCTCCATCTCCTCGAACAAAGATTCCTCGGCCCTCCGCGCCGTGTCATCAAACTCCGCGCAACGCATCGCCCGTCGCACAATCGGCCAGAACCTCCGCCCACGAAGATCCTCCAGGCATTTTTCCAGGGACGGATCGCCAAGTTCCGGCCAAGGATGGATACAACCGTAACCCTCACCCGCCTTGATCAACACACCCTCGAACTCTCTTCTCGTGGAAACGGAATTGAGAAATCCCCTCGACCGCAGCCGATAAGGCGAGATCCAGATATCCTTGCGTTTGAGAAATTCCATCCGGGATCAGGCTGAAAAATTTAATCGAGCAACTCTGTCGCAATGCCCATCCACTCGTCTTCAAGACTCACGCTCTGCGCAGGCATCTCCCGCCCGGCCTTTGAATACCAGTAACCCGCGTTCCCCAGATCACCCTCTTCGCGGTGCAACCACGCGTGGATCCAAAATCCCGTCTTTCCAGGAATATCCTGACAAAGATCATGCGCCGCATCCCATTTCCCGGCGCGCGCAAACCAAAGAGCTTTCGCTTCCGGTGTGATCCCTTCGGGTGGTTGGTTGTCGTTGGCGGCGGATTCGGCGAGTGCAGCGGCTTTCATAACTTCCGAAGGCATAAGCCCTAACTTGCCTACCGCAAACAAAATCTCCAGAGGACGCTGCAGTGGAAGAGTATTTCTGATGTTTCCCCCGAAGAAAACAGAAAACACATCACTCGTTTGGCAGGGTGATGGCTTTCCAAGCCGTCATCGAAGACAGCAGGTTGTTTTTCTTATCGCCTTTCAGCCCGTAGCACTGAAGCGCGATGGGGCCGTTGAAACCGGATTTTTGCAAGGCTGAGAGCAGTTTTTCCATGGGGAAATCCCCTTCCCCAAGGGGTTGGATCAGAGTGGACCAATCTTTCCCTTCAGTATCCGCGCCAGAGACACTCACGGCGAACAACTTGGGGCCGGCATCGGCGAGCGCCTGTTCCAAGTCGGCTGGATGTTCGTTTTTGAGGAAGTGGCAAAGGTTGAACATCATGCCCAGATTCGGATGATCCACTTTTTCAATCATTTCCATGGCATCAGAGGTCGTCGCGATTCCGAAACCATGATGCGGATAAAGAGCCACCCGTATACCCAAACTCGCCGCCATTTCAGCAGTCTTGCGAACCGCCTCCTTCGTATCGGGAGTCATTTCCTTAACCGTCAACTCGATCAACCCGCCTTTGCTCGCGAGGGGTCGCACTAGATCCGCAGCTACCGCCTCCTTGCTGGCATCCAGGTAGACACTCAAGACGGAAAGCCCCTGATTCTCATATGCGGCGATCTGCTTTGCCAGGTCGTCTCCCGTCTCTTTCGATTGAGAGAGCCCTGCATAACCTGCCTCCTTGAGAAACGTGACCTCCTCATCCACGGTTCCGAATCCGAGCCCGTTCTGGAACGCATACAAAGGCAGCTTCTCCGCCCGCAGATCCACCGAAGTCCAAAGCAACGCCACAAAAGCGACTGCGAAAGAAAACGAAGAAGACAGACGAAACATGTTGAGTGTTATCCCCACCACGTCCGCATCCAACAAGCACAATCCCGACATTCCAAATGAAGGCCGATCCTCTCACTATCCCCGAAGTATTCATCATTAAACCCTATAAAATTGTGGCTAGCAGTGGATTTTTTAGAAACGTTCCGTGAGTGTTTCCCGTTATTACGGCCAGCAGCCACTCGCACCAAAGGGCTTACACCGAAGTCTTTTGGAACGATCTTCAGATCGGTTTTATTGTCGGTTTTAGTTTGCCCCCCGCAGAAAGTGGCGCGAATATCACCGTCATGAAGACGCTATACATTCTCCTGTTTACCGCAACCGCAGGCATGCTTCACGCCGCCGAGTCCATCGCCCTTTTCAACGGCAAAAACCTTGATGGCTGGCATGCGGATGTCCCCGATGCCGACGATAAAGAAAATAAAAATCCGAGCTTCACCGTCCGCGACGGGCTACTTGTTTCGCTCGGAAGTCCGGGTGGCCATCTGATCACCGACAAGGAATATGCAGACTACAAGCTCACCGTGGAATACCGCTTCTCAGACAAACCCGGCAACTGTGGAGTCCTCATCCACGCCTCCAAGCCTCGGGCGCTCTACAGCATGTTTCCTCAATCCATCGAGGTGCAGATGCAGCACAAGAGCGCCGGAGATTTCTGGTGTATTCAGGAAAACATCGAAGTGCCCGACATGGAAAAACGCCGCCCTCACAAGGAAGGCCAGAAATTCGGAGGCGCCAAAGGCGAAGCCCGCCAGATTCTCAATCTAACCGATGGCTCGGAAAAACCTGTCGGCGAATGGAACACCATGACCATCGAAGCACGCGGCGACGAAATCATCGTCCACGTCAACGGCGATCTCGTGAACCACGGCACGAATGCGACCGCCAACAAGGGTAAGATCGCCCTCCAGGCCGAGGGCTCGGAGGTCGAGTTTCGTAAGGTCGAACTTACGCCGCTTGCAAAGGACTCATAATGTAGTCAGGCGAGATCATCAAACCATCCGCCCCTTGCGGTGACCCACTTCCCCTTTTTGATCACGTTGGAGAAACCCAAGCCTTGCTTCGCAGCAGCTTCAAAAACATCCCATGCTTGACTGGCGAGAATGCCTGAAACGACCAGATCTCCGCCCTTTGCCAGTGATTGCGCGATCACCGGCCAGGCTTCAATCAGGATGGTGGAGAAAAGATTCGCGGCAACCACATCGTAGCCCTTTTTACGGGGTTTCCATTTCAGCACGTCCTGGTCCTTCATCGTGATCTCGGGTGTGCCATTTCTCTCCGCATTCCGCTTCGCGGCGGCCACGGCAAAGGGATCAAAATCACAACCCCAAATTTCGGAAGCTCCAAGTTTACTGGCAGCGATCGCAAGTAGGCCGGTTCCCGTTCCTAAATCGGCAACACTCCATTTTTCAGCCTTCCGCTCTCTCGCAATATCGACAAGAAAACGCAAGCAAGTCGAGGTCGTCGCATGGTCCCCGGTGCCGAATGCCATCTCAGGCGGGATGATGATCAATTCCCTTTTGGGATGTTCACGACGCAGCGCTGCGAGGGCGCGGGTGTTCGTCTCCGCAGTCACAAGAAACACGTCCCTGACTTTCAGCGGTTTCGGAATTTCGGGAGCTTTGTTCCAATCGGTGCTTTTGACCCGCCGAATCGAACCTCCGAATTGCTTGTGAATCTCCTTCGCCTGACTCTCCTTGTCACAGTAAATCTGCAACCTCACGGATTTACCCCCCTTGATATATTCAACCACGAAATTCGGATTCGCCCCGAAGCGCTCCTCCCATGCATCGATCCACTGGGCACCGGATAATTTCGACCAAAGATACATATGCAAAAATGGAGCGGGCGATGAGATTCGAACTCACGACATCCACCTTGGCAAGGTGGCGCTCTACCACTGAGCTACGCCCGCGTCGCAATGCGCGTGCGGAGTTGTTACCCTACCGCCGATTCGGATCAAGAGAATTTTAGCTGAATTTTGGAAATATTTTCCTCCACACATCGCCATTGCGACTCTACCCATTCCCATCTCCACCATGTCAGACAAACTTGCCCAGATTATCGCCACCAAACATCAGGAAGTTGAAGCTCTCCTGCCCCGCGCCGGACATCTCCGTGCCGCCGCGCTCCAACGCAACGAATTCCGGGGATTCCGCGCCGCGCTCGACCGGGGCCCAAACCATCTGGCCCTGATCGCCGAGGTCAAAAAAGCCTCACCATCCGTCGGCCTGATCGATCCGGATTTCGACCCGATTCGCCAAGCCGGACTCTATATAGACGGCGGCGCGTCCTGCCTCTCCATACTCACGGATGAAAAATATTTCCAAGGCTCGCTCGGCTACCTCTCGAAAATATCCGAGTTCTCCCCCATTCCCCTCCTACGGAAAGATTTCACCATCCACGAAACGCAAATCCACGAGGCGGTGATCGCCGGTGCCGACGCGATACTGCTGATCGTCGCAGCCCTTGATGACGAAATCCTCAAACGCCTCCATGACGAAGCGAAATCCTTCCAACTCGATGTCCTCGTCGAGGTCCACGACCTTCCGGAAATGGAACGCGCCCTCGAACTCGGAGCGGACCTCATCGGCATCAACAACCGCAACCTCAAAACCTTCGAGGTCGATATGGCGACCACCGAACGCCTCGCCGAGGAAGTCCCCGACGAAGTGATCCTCATTTCCGAAAGCGGAATCAAGACCCATGACGACGCCCTGCGCGCGCTCCGTGCCGGTGCCAACGCCCTCTTGATCGGAGAGACACTCATGCGCGCCAGCGATCCAGCCCGCGAGATCGAGGATTTCCTCGCGCTCACCGACTGATCCTGCCAAGTGTTTGCGATTTCGCAACAGCTGCCTACACTGAATGGCATGTCAAATAGATCGATATCCCGAACAATCCTAAAGCTTCTCCCTTTGCTCTTCTCCGCTGCGTTGATTGCAAACGCCACCGGCGAAGAAGTTTTCGCCAAAATCACCGGAAGCGAAGACGGCTGGAAACCCTTGGTCGAAAAAGATTTTGTCGCGGTCAACAGCGCTGAGGACACATGGTCCTTCGACGACAAAAACGCGACGATTTCCTGCACCGGACAGCCCATCAGCGTCATCCGCACCGAAAAGACCTACACCAACTTCGAACTCGTCGCCGAGTGGATGCACGAAAAAGAATCCGGCAACTCCGGATTCTTCATCTGGACAAGTAAAGCAGCCCTGGACGCCCTGAAAAAACCCGGCCTGCCAGACGAAGGAATCGAGGTGCAGGTGTTGGATCCGGGCTTCAAAGCATCCTACGAGAAATCCTCAGGCAAACCCTCGGACTGGTTCACCTGCCACGGTGATGTCTTCCCCGTTAAAAAAGCAAAGATGACCCCCTTCCCACCGCTCTCTCCGGATGGTGTCCGCAGTTTTCCCTCCGCCGAAAACACAAAACCCCACGGCGAGTGGAACCACTACTACATTCGTGCGATCAATGGCGAAATCCGACTCTGGGTAAACGGCATCGAACTCTCCGGCGGCAAGGACTGCCAGCCAAGCAGCGGCTACCTCTGCCTCGAGTCCGAAGGCTCGCCCATCAAGTTCCGCAACCTCCGCATCCGCGAGCTACCTTAAAACAGCGAAGCCGCACGCTTGCCTCCAATATAAAATTTCATGTCAGAATCCGCCACCCGAGATCGTTACACCGACGCCGAAGAAATGGCCAACGAATCGAACGTCAAACATCCGCTCGTCGCCTCCGATAGTATCGACATCGTCGTTTCCAACTGCCGCGACGCTGGCGACTGCTGCTAGATCTTCGAATGAACCTTTTCCAGACAACCCTTCAAAAGAACGGCGTCCCACTCGAACGTGGACACTTCGACACCCTGCAGATCAACGTCGGAAGGAAGTGCAACCAGACTTGCACGCACTGCCACGTCGATGCCGGCCCCACCCGCACCGAGATGATGGACGCCGAAACCGCCCGCAAGGTCGGCGCATGGATTCTCGAACACAAACCCGCCACCGTGGACATCACCGGAGGCGCGCCGGAGATTTCCGAATTCTTCGACTACTTTGTCGAAACCGCCCGCTCGGTCGGATCGCATGTCATTGATCGCAATAATCTCACCATCATCGAGACCAAAAAATACGCTTACCTTCCCGAGTTTCTAGCGAAGCATGAAGTCGAAGTCGTCGCGTCCCTGCCCTGCTATTCTTCGGAAAATGTCAATGCCCAACGAGGTGACGGAGTGTTCGATAAAAGTATTGCCGCGCTCAAGAAGCTCAACGCCGCCGGATACGGAACCACTCTCCCCCTCACCCTCGTTTTCAACCCTTTCGGAGCCAAGCTCCCTCCTAATCAGGACGAATTGGAGGCCGACTACAAACGGGAGCTGGAGAAGCACTTCGGCATAGTCTTCACCCGCCTGTTCGCAATCACCAACCTCCCAATCGCTCGCTTCGCGGTCGAACTCCGTGAAAACAAGCAATGGGACGAATACATGGATCTGCTAACCGATAGTTTCAATCCCTCAACCGTCGAAGGCCTGATGTGCCGCAACACGATCAACATTGGCTGGAAAGGCGAGGTCTTCGATTGCGATTTCAACCAAATGCTGTTCATGCAGCAGCAAGCTGCAGGTAAAAAACTTTTCCTCTGGGATGTCACCCCGGAATCAATGGAGAATCTTCCCATCCTAACCGCAAACCACTGCTTCGGCTGCACAGCCGGAGCGGGATCCTCCTGCGGTGGATCTCTCGAACCTGCAACCGCATGAACTCCCATCCCAACGACCCGCTCCATGGCTACACGCTGGAGATCATCGTCACCCGCCTCGTCGAGGAATACGGCTGGGACGAACTCGCCGACCGCATCCGTATCCGCTGCTTCGCCAGCGATCCATCCATAAAATCCACCCTCAAATTCCTCCGCAAAACGCATTGGGCACGGAACAAAGTGGAGGCACTTTTCATCGAAACCCTCGACCGCCAGGAGAGGGAATTGTAAATGTGACTGGGGCATCCTGCCTCAACCATAAACCGCCTCCCACACCGGACATCTCTCCGGCACATCACTACCCCTGCGATAGGTTTCAAGTCGCCTTCTCGATTCCTTAGCCAGCATCTGACGAGCTTCCCGCCGGTCTCCTTTCGCCCTGCCAATGTCCATGAAATCGTAGGACGTCGTCTGATGCCGCAGCCAGGCGATCGTCGCCGCCTCCGCCCGTTGCTCTATGGGGATTCGTTTCGTCCGGGCAACCGTGCCGCTGCCAACCGGGGTTGCATGCGCCGCGATAAGTTCCGCCATTTTCCTCTCCAGATCCGCATAGTCCCCGTGAAAAGAGAGAAACTCTCGCACCGCTCCCGCAAAATCCTCCACGTATGCCTCCTCCTGCTTCGCCCGCCGCTGCCTAGCAGCCTCCAACTTTTTTCCATAAGAGGGATCCTTCCGCTCCGCCTCCAGTTCGGAACGCAGGGCGGCGATGGTTTCCTCCGGAGCCAGCACCCCTTGGGAAATCCACCGTTTCTTATACCACGATTTCACCACCCAATGCGGCCCCGCCTTCTTAACTCGCCGCGTAAGCCCGGCATCCCCTGGCCGCAGGTGCCCCCAGCCCTTGGGGATTTTCACATCCTCCCGCTGAAAGGTCTCCACATAGCCCTCCCGTTCCGACCATTTTACGTCCATCGTCTCAACATCTGCCATCGCGAAAAATAGAAACCTAACGCCCCCGCCCACGCAACAATCCTCTTTCACGACAAAAAATACTCTCCAGCGGAAATTCATTTTCCTATTTCTCCGGAAAAGCGTAAGGTTCTAGGGTCCTTAACGTAACCATTCCTTATGCCATTTTGTCGGTTTCCATATTTGCTTCTTTCAGTCCTCCTCGGACAAGCAATCGGAGCCATACCTGAAAATCCGGATTTCGTCGCAGACATCCAGCCGATCCTGGAACGCAATTGCGTCCGCTGTCACAACGATGAAAAGACGAAAGGCGGCCTCCGAATGGATACCTATGAGGAGATCATGAAAGGCGGAGACACCGAGGACGCCATCGTCCCCGGCAATCCCAAGGCCAGCGAACTCTTGGTTCGCATCCATCTACGCCCGATTGATGAAGGAGTCATGCCTGACGAAGGCCGGGCATTGGAAAGCCCCGAAGTCGCACTATTGGACGCATGGGTCAAAGCCGGCGCTAAATGGCCGGAGGGAGTTGTTCTCGAAGAGAAAAAGCCGGACCCGATCAAACGTGTCCCCATACCAAAAAGGATTCCTGTTTCCGCAGCCGATGCGGCAAGCATTCTCGATGACATACTTGCCCGCGAAAACATGGGTGGCGAGGCCATCACCACGGCTCCTATCGATGACAACACTTTCCTTCGCCGCACTTCCATTGATATCATCGGTCGCATCCCGACCATGCCCGAAATCCGGGAGTATGAATCATGGGGCGATGACCGCAGGGAAAAGCTGATTTCGAAACTCATTGCCCATCCCCGCTTCGCCGACCGCTGGACCATCTTCATGGCCGACATGCTCCGTATCCGTTCGAACATCGAGGGCGGCAACCAACTCCTCGCCTATGTGAACGGCTCCCTCGCCCAGGACAAACCATACGATCTGCTCGCCCGCGAACTGATCAGCGCTTCGGGCCGCGCGAATTCAAACCCGGCGGTCGGGTACATCCTCGGCGATGACGCGAACCCAATGGAACTCGCCGCCGCAACCGCCCAGACATTCCTCGGAGTCCGCATTGGTTGTGCGATGTGCCACGACCATCCTTTCGATGACTGGCGTCAGAAGGATTTCTACGAACTCGCTGCCTTTTTCGGAAAAACCAAACTCGTAACCAACCGCAACCGCGGAATGGTCTACGCCACCGAAGGCGACAAAATGACGGTCATGTGGCCGCCCGAAGACAAGGCCGAACCGGAAGACCGCTCGGCACTACGGCCTGAATTCCCTTTCGAAATCAGAAAATACGAGCTCACCCCGGTTCACCTGACCCGTTTCGAAAAGAGCCGCGAACAGCTAGAGAAAAAGGATACCGAAGGGAACGAATCGGAATCACTCGATGCTCTTCTCGACGCGGTCGATCCCGGAACCGGTCGCGACAGCAATCCCGTGTTAGCCGAAGCAGAAAAAGAAAGCCGTCTCCTCAACGTGCATGGCGACATCTATCGCTCGAGTGTGCTTCGCTCCACACTTGCCGATCTGATAGCCAACCCTCGCAATGACTTCTTCGCCCAAGCCTTCGTCAACCGCATCTGGGCGGAACTCCTCGGCCACGGCTTCGTCGAGCCTTTGGACAACTTCTCCCCATACGTCGATCTGAACCACGCCTCGACCCTCGACTTCCTCTCCCACGAATTCATCGCCTCCGGATTCGATATCAAGCACCTCATCCGTATCATCACGTTATCGGATGCCTATCGCCGCTCGCAGCTGAATTCGGATGTGCCGCTGACAGTCCGGGAGAACAGCGAGAAGAATTTCACAGCCGCCCCCGCCCGCCGCATGCTCGGTGAGGTTCTCTACGACAGCATCGTCGAAGCAGGTCATTTGAAAAACCACAAGTGGCCCGCCGGAGCCAACAACAAAGAAGTCGAGCGCCAGATCCGCGTTCCAACCGGCGAGTTCATGATGTTGGAGAACGCCGCTGACCCCGCCTCGGAATCGATGATGCCGGCACCCAAAACGCGGAACGACGGCTACGATCTGGAGTCCTCCCTGAAACTCGATTTCAATTCCATCCTCTCTACCGATGAGCTTACGGAACTCGAGTCGATGCGCAAGGAGTCCGACGAGCAAATCAAGGCCCGCGAAATGGCCGCTATGCAAAGAGAGTCCGAGCGAAAGGTTATGAAATACAAAACCGAGACCTTCACCGAGGTCGTGGATGACAATCCGCGTTTCGACAGCGCGATGCGCATGGCCACCCCCGCCCCACCATCTCATTTCCTCCGCGTCTTCGGCCAACCCGCCCGCACCGGCCTTGGCGAATTCCGCGACTCCTCCTCCTCCCTGCGCCAACAACTGATGATGCTCAACGGTCGCCTCACAAACGAAGCCGCACGCGTCGGCCCCCTCGAGCCTCTTCACGCCGTCTTGGAAAAAGACACCGCCCGCGCAATCGATTTCGCCTATCGTGAAATCCTAACCCGCCTCCCCACCAAAGAAGAAAAAGCCGATGCCCTCTCACTCCTCTCCGAAGACCCCCAAGAAGGCATGGCCGACCTCCGCTGGGCGCTCCTGAACAGCAACGAATTCCGCTTCATACCCTGAATCCTGCCACCTGAACCCCGACCCCTAATCCGATGTCCTGCCAAGACTACAACTTCACCCGCCGCCGAATGCTCAAAATGTTCAGCGCGTCCATGCTCGGCATGCCGATCAGCCGCCTGATGGCCGAAGCAGTTCCCGGCCAAGGCAAAGCGGAACACGTCATCCTGTTCTGGAACAGCGGTGGAATGAGTCACCTCGATACCTGGGATCCGAAACCCGGTCGCAAGGTCCAGGGAGAGTTCGCACCGATCAAAACCTCGGTCGACGGAATAGAGATTTCGGAAATCTTCCCACAGCTCGCCAAACAGATGCACCATTCGGCCTTGATCCGCTCCATCGCCGGAACCAACGGCGACCACGGCCGCGCACAATACGAACTCCAAACAGGCTTCAACCAATCGCCGAATATCCTTCACCCCGGAATCGGTTCGATTGTAGTCAACGAACGCGAGCCTCTCGGTGACCTGCCAGCCTTCATCAGCATCAGCGGCCAACCCGCTCGCGCCGGCTATCTCGGCCAGCAGTGCGAAGCATATTTTGTCGGCCGCCCCGGAGAAAAGGACCCCTACCTCGCCTTCCCCGAAGGAATCAGCCACGCCCGCGGCATGCAGCGCTTGCAGGTCCTGGAAAAAATGAACCGCAAGATGTCGGGAACGCTGGGAGCCAGCGAACTCAAAGCCTCCGAAACAGCCCTCAAAGACGCCGTCGCGCTCATGGAAAGCCCGGCACTAAAAGCCTTCGAAATCGACGAAGAGAAACCCCAGACAATCGAACGTTACGGCGACACCGAATTCGGTCGCGGTGCACTGCTCGCCCGCCGCCTCGTCGAAAAAGGAGTGCGCTTCGTGCAAATCAATCGCGGCGGTTTCGACAACCACGGAAACATTTTCGAGGCCATGCGCGGACACGGCGCGGTCATGGACCCCGCCATCGCCTCCCTCATTTCCGATCTCAAAGCAAACGGCATGCTCAGCAAAACCCTGGTTGTGGTGCTAAGCGAATTCGGTCGCACCCCGCGCATCAACGACGGAGCCGGCCGCGATCACTGGGCCCGCTGCTTCAGTGCCATGATGGCCGGCGGCGGACTCCGCGGCGGATCCATCGTAGGCTCTTCGGACGACGACGGCATGGACCCCGTCGAGCGCCCAGTCAAAGTCCACGACCTCCACGCCACCCTCTGCCACGCCCTCGGGATCGATCTCAACAAAGAAGTCACCACCCCCCAGGGCCGCCCCATGCGCCTCATCCAAAAAGAAGCCACTCCCATCCACGAACTCTTCGCATGAAGAATTTTTTGACCGCGAATGCACCCAGAGGGCATAGCAAACGCCAATGGACGCGAATTTTTTCCAGAAAAAAAAGAAATCCAAATCCCCTCTTCTCTTCATCTGTGTCCATCCGTGTCCATCCGTGGTTAAAAATCTTTATATTTGCAGCGCTCTTCACCACAACCCAAGCCCAACAAGCAAAACCCGAACGCGGTTCCATCATCGAAGACCGCGCAGCCCGCAAACTCCTCCAAGCCGGTGACGCCCGTCTCGAAGTCGGCGAAAACGAGAAAGCCCTCGAAATCTGGGAGTCCGTCGTCGAGCGATACCCTCGCAGCAAAATCCGCTTCGACGCCCACCTCCGCCTGGCCGACTACCTCCTCGAAGAGTCACGCGATTTCGATAAGGCCCGCCTCCATTACGAAGCGGCAGCGGACGAGAGCAACGAGGACGACTCCCAACGCGCCCACGCCGTCCTCAACGTAGGCACCTGTTTCTACGAGGCCGGAAACTATGGCAAATGCTTCACCATCATGCGCGATGTCATCGAGCGTTTCCCCAACGCCCCCGAAGTCAACGAAGCCTATCACTACATCGGCCTCGGCCATTTCAAACTCGGCCACTACAGCCGCGCCATCGAGGCCCTGGAAAAAGTCGGCACCGCCCTCTCATCGGAGGATTCTAAAAACGACAAAGTCGAGGCTGGAAAACGACTCTACATCCGCATCGAAGACAAGGACTTTGCCGTCCTCCCACCGGATGAAAAAGTGAGTGTCCGTTGTGAAACTCTGAACGGTGACCAGGAAACCGTGCTCTGCGATCCCATCGGACGCCACCCCACCCTTGCCCTTGGCAGCATCCAAACCGAATCCGGCTCACCCATTCCCGACAACGGCATCCTCGAAGTCAAAGGCGGCGATACGATCAATGCCACCTACACCGACGCACATACCGCTTCCAAAGGATTTGATGAAAAACGCATCCGCGAGGTAAAAGTCGTCGGCAACGGAGTCGTCCGCATCACCGATGGGTCCTACGGCCAGGACCTAAAAGCCGCAGTCATCGGAAAACCCCTCCACTTACAGATCGCCGACGCGGATCACGATACCACCGCCGATGCCGACCAACTCGAAGCCACGATCCAAATTTTCCGCCGCAAAACCACAGACGAAATCGACGACGAAGTCGCAAAAGGCGTCGCCAGCGGCGAGCTGTCTGAAGGCCCGGAAGGCGAGGACATGAAAAGCATGATCGACCCCCTGTTCCTCGTCCGCAGCGCGCCCATCGTATTGAACGAATCAGAACAAGCGGGCGTTTTCCGAAACACCATCCCACTTCTCACCGGCAGCTCGGAGGATGCTTTAACCGGCGAACCCGGACAGATCATCCGCCTCACCTACCGCGATCAACGCCACCTTGGCGAAGGCACGATTCTCCGCACCGCCGAGTCCCGCATCATCGAGGGAAACCTCGGAGAAATGCGAGTCACCCGCACCGAGATCACCGACAAAGAACTCAGCCTCAAAACCCGCCTCCGCACCGCCTCCGCGCTCACCGAAGTCGGAAACCAATACAAAGAATTCGGCCTGAAAGATAAAGCGGATCTCAAATACACCGAGGCACTCGATGTCTGTGAAGACATCCTCGAAGAGTCCCAGCAAGTCGGCGGAAAACTCCTCGAGGAAACCTACGTCCAACTCTGGCGGATCTATTTCGCGATGGATCAGCTCGACCTCGCTCTAGGCATGAGCCGCCGCCTCCTCGCTGAATTTCCAACCAGCGCTTTCATCGACGAAGCGATGCTCCAACAAGCCCACGTCGAACGCAAACGCGAGAACTACTCCCGCGCCATCAGCCTCTATTCCAGCATCGCGAAAATCCCGAACAGCCCGCTCCGGGGTGAAGGCCAGTTTTTCGTCGGTGAATGCTACGAAGAAATGGCCCTGAAACCCGGCCAGACAGACTCTACCCGCCATTTCGAAAACGCCTTCCTCGCCTATCAGAAAGTCTACGAACAGTTCCCCGAATCTGGCCGGGTCGGCGACGCTGTCGCGAAAATGGCCGCCTTCTACTACCAAAAAGAAGACTACGCGCGCGCGGTCGATGTCTTCGAAAACGTGCTCACCGATTATCCAGACGCCAACTTCCTCGACGTCATCCTCTTCAACTATGGCCGCTGCCTCTACAAGCTCGGTCGCAAACCCGAGGCACGAAAGAAATTCGAGCAACTCATCTCCGACTACCCCGAAAGCACGATCTCTCCCGACGCCAGCAAGATCGTCCAAGCCCTCACCAAAGCCGGATTCTAATATTGGAGGAACTACCGGAGAGCCGCGCCTTTGGCCGGCTTCAAATGCCAGGCCAATTATTCGATTACCATTTCAAACCGTTACCCTCTCCACCAGCCCCATGCACCGCTTCCCTGGCATCACGCTGAGCTCCATCTGGTTCATCACGTATCCAAAAGACAGCCCACTCAACGGATCTCCGAATCCGTGACTCCCACCAGCACCCGGATGCCCAAACGCCCCTTTTGACGGTCCGTAAAGCTCCCTCTTCTTCTTTCCGCTCTCATCCACCGGATCCATCTGACATCCACAGGTAAAAGCCGTCTCACGCAACAATACCTTGTCCTCGCCGGAAATCTGCAACCGACCCAAAGCCGCCCTGACCGATTCCACCAACGGGCTATCCACCGCCCCGATCGCACATTGATAGAATTTTGCCAAACCTCTCGCGCTCCCCACCCCTCCCATCGCCGGTAGCCCCGCCGACCAAGCTTTAGGCTCGTTCATCTCCGCAATCGCATGCAGTCCCCTCGGCGAAGTAAACGCCCGCCTAGTCAGCCCATCTGGATTATTGAAAGCGGCGTAAAAACCTTTCTCATAGGCAGCAGGTTTTGCCCGTCCGGGAACCAATTTCGCAACCCGTCCCCATTCACTCTCCGGCAGGCCGATCCACAAGTCGATTCCCATAGGCCTGGCGATTTCCCCGTTCCAAACCTCACCCAAACTCCTACCCTCAATTTTCCGCACGCACTCGTCCAAAAAAAATCCCCACGTCCTTGGGTGATAACCATGTCCTTGCCCCGGCTCCCATTCCGCCTCAGTCCGCTCGATTGCAGAAATCACCCCCCGGTGATCGAACACATCCACGTTCTCAGCCAATGCTGCCAACCCGCACTGGTGCGAAAGCATCTGGGCAAAGGTCGCCGCATCGAGCGGAAAGCCCGTCCAAACCTCACTGACAAGAGTCTCTTCATCCAATCCACGCTTCGAAAGAACATGCAGCAAGGTCGCCGCTGCGGGACCTTTTGTCGCCGAGTAAACTGGCGCGATCGTATCCGAATCCCATTGCCGAATCTTCTCCCTCTCGCAAAACCCACCTGCTAGATCAACGATCTCCTCCCCATCTTTCCAGACACTCAGCCCAGCACCAAGTTCACCCCGGAGAATAAAGTTCTCCTCAAAAAATCGCTCAAGATCTGTCATCTCTATTTAAATCCAAGCGGCAACGTCCTTGGCGAAATATGTCAGGATCATGTCCGCGCCGGCTCTCTTGATCCCCACCAGGCTTTCCATCACCACCGCTTGTTCATCAAGCCAGCCACCTTCGCAGGCTGCTTTGATCATTAGATACTCACCACTCACCTGATAGGCCGCTATCGGTAGAGTGGTCTCGTCGCGCAACCGCGCGATCACATCCAGATAAGGCCCGGCAGGCTTCACCATCACGATGTCCGCGCCCTCCTCCTCATCCAGAAGCAATTCACGAACCGCCTCCCGCACATTGCCCGGGTCCATCTGATAGGTCTTCTTGTCACCTTCCTTCGGCGCGGAATCCAAAGCACCACGGAAAGGCCCGTAAAATGCGGAAGCATACTTGGCAGTGTAAGCCATGATTCCCACTTCCTCGAAACCAGCCTCGTCCAACGCCACCCGGATCGCACCCACCCTTCCGTCCATCATATCCGAAGGCGCCACGATATCCGCACCTGCTCTCGCATGACAAAGCGCCTGCCTGCAAAGCACCTCCACCGTTTCATCATTTAAAATTTTCAACTCACCGTGATTTCCATGCGCCACGATCCCGTCGTGTCCATCCGAGCTGTAAGGATCCAGTGCCACATCCGTGATCACGCACATGCCCGGACAAGCCCTCTTGATCTCGCGGATCACTCGCGGAACCAACCCATCGTCATTCGCGCACTCGGCTCCGTCGGCACTCTTCAAATTCTCATTTATCTTCGGAAAAAGCACCATCGCACGAATCCCGAGTGCGTATACCGCCATCACCTCCTTTATCAATCCCTCAACCGACCAACGAATACAGCCCGGCATTGATTCGATCGCGACATCCTCAGAGTCGTCATGAAAAAACACAGGAAGAATCAAATCCGCAACCGAAAGCCGCGTCTCTGCAACCAACCCGCGTATCGCCACACTACGCCTGTTCCGCCTCGCCCGTATCATCATTTCCATGTCCGAGCTTTCCCCATGCCGCAGTCCTTTGCAAGCCACTGTCTACTCCCTCTCCCCCAGCCTATGCGAAGCATGACACTACGCGAGCTGCCGGATCGCCACCGCATTTGCCGCCGCGTAGTCCCGCGCGTGAGTCAAACTTACCTGCACCATTGCAATCCCCTCTGCCGCGATAAAATCCGCCGCCTTGCCATGAAACAAGATTGTCGGTGCCCCGGAATCACCACGCATCACCTCCATCTCCAACCAACCGGCCTTTCCGCCTATGCCTGTCCCCAGCGCCTTTGAAACCGCCTCCTTCGCCGCGAATCGCGCGGCGTAATGCATCTCCGGGCGTTTCTGTTTCCGGCAGTATTCCTTTTCCCTTTCGGTAAACAACCTGTCTAAAAATGCCTGACCCTGCCTCGCTATAGCGGTCTCAATGCGATCGACTTCCACCACATCGATTCCTATGCCGTAGATCATCATAAACGGGAATCGTAACCCTTCATTCCAGCCACCATCTCGGCGACCGCCGTTTTCATCCCCACCGTAATCGCCCGCGACACGATACTGTGACCGATGTTCAACTCGCTCAGGAAAGGAACTTTCAGAACTTCAGCGAGATTCGTGTAATTGATCCCGTGCCCGGCGTTCACTTGCAGGCCCCGCTCACGTCCCAATTCCGCCGCCGCGATCAAGCGTGCGAGCTCCGCACTCTTGTCCACCGCATTCGCGAAAGCTCCTGTGTGAAGCTCGATCATATCGGCCTCCATCCGCGCGGCCTCCTCCACATGCTCTGCCAGCGGATCGATGAAAAGACTGACCTTGATACCATGATCTTTAAGGCGTTTCACCGCCTCTCTGGCAGTTCCGAAAAGTGCTACCACATCCAGCCCTCCTTCGGTCGTAACCTCCTCACGGGTTTCCGGAACCAGGCACGCGAAATCCGGTTTCAACCGAAACGCCAGATCCATCATCTCCTCGGTGATTCCAAGCTCAAGATTCAACGGAATATCCACCTCTTCCTTCACCCGGAAAACATCCGCATCCTGCATATGCCGCCTGTCGCCCCGCACGTGCACGGTGATGGAATCCGCGCCGCCCGCCTTCGCCGCCCGTGCGGCCTCGACCACATCGGGTTCCGCGTTCGGCGATCCCGGCTGCAACGCATACCTGGCCTGGCGCAAGGTTGCGACGTGATCGATATTCACTCCAAGCAATAGACTCATGGCTGCAAACTAGTTCCGCCCCGCCCCACCCGCAAGGAAACTTCAATCCACCAAACGACGTTTAAATCAGATTCCTAACAATCCACCAAGCGATCATCACCACCGCCAGGATCAAGGCCCCCCACCGGCCGGACTTCACCCGAAAAGGAAGAGGTCTGCCCCTCACCCAGCCGAGCACCTCGATTCCCAACGCCACAAGCGCCAGCGGCAAAACCACCATCCCCACCGGATTCAACCGGAACGCCTCGCCAATCCGGCCGTTGAGAAACGCATGCGTTGCCCGTGTCATGCCACAGCCCGGACACTCGAGTCCCGTCGCTTTCCGAAAAAAACATCCCGGCATCCAGCCCGCTCCCCCCGTCTCACGCAGCGCATACGCCGCCACCGCAAGAACCAGGACAACCAGAGAAACCCATAACGCCCTGTCTTTGTGCATCAGGCGAACTTCACATGTTTCCACTCGCGATCAGACCATCAACCTTTGCAGCGAAAACGATCGCCACCACCCCGAACGGCATACAGCAGAGCACGGTTGCCACAATAGATTGCCAGAGATAGTTGGGAATATTCGGTGAAATCTGCGACGAAACGTATGCTGGCGGCTGAGCCAGAGGAATATTCCCGGCACCAGGCGAACCCACCAGTGTCGGAGGCATTTGGCTTACGATCCCGGAAAAATCGGAAACCTCTATCAGAGGCTTCCAGTCTGACATTCCCTCTTTCCAAACCAAATCCGAAGAAGATACCTCTCCGTTCCTTGCCTTCTCAGAAAGCTCCTGCTCCGTGACCGGGCCCAACTGAGTTCCGTTTTTTGAGTAAAACCAAGACATGTCTGAACCCTTATTTCCCATCATCGCCTTGACGTCAAGAACACCGTTTGATCGGAATCACACCGATGATGCCGAAAACGCGAACGCCAGTAGTCCGAGAAATGCGAGGATAAGCAACCCAGTCAGACTGAATGAAATAATCACCCACATCTTCGCACTACTCGAAGCCGAACTCGCTTCAACCATCATTCCTTGAGCCTTCAGGCCATCCACCTTGCTCGCATATACCAACGCGACAATAGCGAAGGGAAGGCCGACCGGCAGACAAACGAGAAGCATCATCAAGCACGAGAGTCCGAGCGCCGCAAGCGATTGCCAAAAGTAGGTCGGTATGTTCGGAGCCACGTAGTCCCCATGATAAGCGGGCGGCTGCTGCATCTGCATCGCGCCTTGGGAAGCGGGTTGGGAAATCTGCGCCGGTGTCTCTTGCGATTGGGACGTGAAAGGTGGCACATCCTCAGGCAACTCCGCCGGTGGTGAAGGACTTCTCAATACCTCGCCTGGAGGCTCCGTGGTCACTCCACCCCGCAACTCCGGAATCTGCGCACAGGGCAACCAATCAGCCATCCCCTCCCGCCATATCAAATTCGAATCCCCGATCTCTCCGCGACGAATCTTCTGCCGAAGCTCGTCCCCGGAAACCGGTCCCTGCTGAATCCCCATCTTCGTGCAATACCACTCATCCATCTGCAACCATCCTAAAATCCAAATTCACGAATTTGAAACCTCAATCCTCCCTAAATCACTTCCGCAATGACCACCTCATCCTCCCCTCTCACCAGAAGTCGTGCCCATCATACGAAAGGTCCGGCACTGCTATACTCACCTCCAAGGGCGCCGAAGGAATGACAAGTCCATCGCCTGAAAATTCCTAGGCCGATCACTTTGCATCTCACCCTTTTGCTGCCGAAAAATCAGAGCAGTTGAGACTCAGCGGCGGCGGAGCAGGAATAGAAATCCGATGGCACCGAGCATCGCCGCAGCGGGCTCCGGGATGGAGTTGGAAGGAGGGAGTGGGGCAGCACTATGCGGGCCAACCTCGTTGCTTTGAGATGTTTCAACCGATTCAGAATGATTCAGCGAAGGGGTGGACTCAGCGTCCGCTCCGTTGAGGAAACTTGTCAGAAAAAATGCGATAGTGAGAGTATACAGTGCAGGTATCATGGTAACCGAGGGATGTCTGTTTGAAACCGTGGGTTAACGTGGGTGCGTCTCAGAGCAAACTAAAGCATCCCCTGTGCCAGAATCACTGCTTCGGGCCTACCCAAGAACAACAGCACCTTTCCCGGCTTCGTAAACGCTCACGACTCCGAATGTCATGGGCGTGGATTCGCCGGTCTCGAATCCGGACTTCTCCAAGAGTGCGATCATGTTTTCACCCGCTGGGAACTTCTCGATCGAGCCGCCGAGGTATTCGTAGGCGTCTTTCTCCTTAGTTAGAAAACCTGCCATTTTCGGCAGAACGTGATGAAGATAGAGTCGATATGGGCCTCGCATCACTCCCTTGGGCAGTGAAAAATCCAAAATGAAAAGATGTCCGCCTGGCTTGAGAACGCGCAGCATCTCCTGTAGTGCTTTTTCGTAATCCGCCATGTTCCGAAGTCCGAAAGCAACGGTGACCACATCAAACTCCCCGTCTGAATACGGCAAGTCAAGCGCGTCGGCAACGAGAGTCCTTTTCACGCCCCGCGAAGATGCATGATCGAGCATTTCCGAGCAAAAGTCCGTGGCAGTGACTTCGCAGTTGGGAAGTTCTTTCTGGATCTTCAGCGCCAAGTCACCAGTGCCGCTCGCAACATCGAGAAGTTTTCGCGGGGCAAGCGGACGGATTTTCTCCGTAACGACGTGTCGCCACCAGAAATCCATACCGCCGGAGAGCACGTGATTGGTGATAACATAGCGGTCCGCTATCCGGGCGAAGGCATTGCGGACATAGGTGGGATCTGGCATGTGTTCAGAGAATGGACGCGCAAATGGACTTCGTCCAATCCGGTTTCTTGAAAATCACTCCCTAAAAAGCCGCTTCTGTTCCCAAGGCTCATAGTAGCGGTTCGCCCGGTCTTTCGAGTAAAATTTATTCAACTCGCGGAAGCCCCATTTCCCAGTCACATATTTGGAAAAAATCAGGCTCCTTAACAGAAAAACGATAACGAATACACCCGAAGCCATGAGTCCGACCTGCCAATTCACGTAGGCGGTATTTTCAACGATCCAAGAAGCAACAGACACCACACTGAAAAAAGCGATCAGATGGATATTCACCAGTATCCGACCGAATAAGTGGAGAATAACCCTGAGCATAATTCCGGGTATTCAATGCTTCGCGCTTTGCTTGAGTAGCTCGGGAAATTTTTCCTGAAACTTTTTCAGACGAGGTATCGATACTCCCCGGACATATGGATTGTTCGGGTTGTTTTTCTCGTAATTCTGGTGATAACCCTCGGCTATCCAGAACTTTTCGAACGGATAGACCTCGGCGGCGACCTCCTGTGGGGCGAGTTCTTTGTTCAGCGCGGCGATCTTTTCATCGATGATCTTCTTCTGCTCCTCGTTCTGATAGAAAATGATTGAGCGGTATTGCGAGCCGTTGTCCGGACCCTGCCCGTTGACTTGGATTACGTTTTGCGAACCGAAAAACACATCAACCAGAGTTCCGAAGCTGACAACTTTCGGATCGTAGATCACCTCCACCGCTTCAGCATGGCCGGTGTTTCCAGTATTACTGCTTTCGTATGTCGGATTCTCCGTGTGACCACCGGAATAACCGGACACCGATTCCTTCACGCCCCTCACACTCTCGTAAACTGCTTCGACACACCAGAAACAACCGCTGGCAAAGTAAGCGCGCGCTAAACCATTTTTCACCGGAACCTCAACAGCTTCAGATTTTTGCGCCTCCTCCTGCATGGTGCGGTCGGTTTTCTGCTGGCTACAGCCAGAGGAAACCAAGAGCGCGCTTGATGAAGCAATGATTGCAAATAACTTTTTCATATATGGGAAAGGTGTCGTGAAATCCCGTGAAATCAAGCACTGAGTCCGAACGAACAGCTATGGAGACTAATCGCCAAGCAGGTATTTCGCGGCCGTCTCAACGTCCTTGTCACCGCGGCCGGAGAGGTTCGCGATAATGATCTCGGATTCTGGCAGTGAGCCGGCGACTTTGGAAATGTAAGCGATTGCGTGGGCGCTTTCCAAGGCCGGAATCAAGCCCTCCGTATAGGCAAGTTCCTTGAAAGCAGCCAGCGCTTCGTCATCGGTGGCGTAGGTATATTCGACACGACCCTTCTCTTGGAGGAAGGCGTGCTCCGGTCCGATAGCTGCGTAGTCGAGTCCGGCGGAAACGGAATGCGTTAACTCGATCTGGCCGTCGTCATTGGCCAGCAACCAAGTCTTGGTGCCTTGCAGAACGCCGAGCTTACCACCTTGGAAACGGGCGGCATGGCGTTCGGGAAAAATCCCGTCGCCCCCGGCCTCGACCCCGACCATGCGGACGTTCTCATCGCCGAGGAACGGATGGAACAAGCCAATCGCGTTCGATCCCCCACCGACGCAGGCAACGAGCATATCCGGCAGGCGACCTTCGCGTTCAAGAATCTGTTCGCGCGCCTCAACACCAATGACACGATGGAAATCACGGACGATCATCGGGAAAGGATGCGAACCGAGCGCGGAACCGATGATGTAGTGGGTATTTTCCACCGAGGCGACCCAGTCACGCATCGCCTCATTGACCGCCTCTTTGAGAGTGGCCTGGCCGGCAGTGACGGCGCGGACCTCCGCACCCATGAGGCGCATGCGGGCGACGTTGAGAGCCTGCCTTTCCATATCGACCTTGCCCATGTAAACGACGCACTCCATCCCGAAACGCGCACAGACCGTGGCAGTGGCGACTCCGTGCTGGCCAGCTCCGGTTTCCGCGATGATTCGGGTTTTGCCCAGACGTTTCGCCAGCAGGATCTGACCGAGGGCATTGTTGATCTTGTGGGCCCCGGTATGTAGCAAGTCCTCGCGTTTGAGGTAAATTTTCGCCCCGCCAAGCTTCTCGGTCCAGCGTTCGGCGAAGTAAAGAGGAGTCGGACGACCCACATAATTTTTCAACAGATCGTCAAGCTCGGCTTGAAATGCAGGATCGGCCTTGGCCTCCTCGTAAGCTTTCGCGAGATCTTGAAGCGGAGTCATCAGGGTCTCGGGCACGAACATCCCCCCGAATTGCCCGAAATGACCTTTGGAGTCGGGTGATGTGGTGGCAGTAGCGGGAGCTTTGGCAGTTGTACTCATGGGCAGGTGGCGGTATTAATCATGGAAGTTTCCAGATTGGTTTGAGCTTATCGTATTCGGAACGTGGCAAGAGGACGTAAAGCGGGCGGCGGTCCGGGTCAACTGTTGCGATGAGCCAACGCAATTTCGCTTCCACCATCGTGGTGCAACCAGCCGTCGCCGCAGCCCCGTCCCTGCGCCAGATGTGAAAAAAAATCGATGAGCCGCCGCCAGGGACAACCTCCGGGAACGCGTTGTGCGCGATGAACATTTTCAGCGACTGCGGGTAGTCATTCTGCTTCATCTGGGCTTTCTTCTCCCATGTCGTCTCTGGCTCGTGGTCCAGAGTCAGAAACTGGTTGTAATACTTCGAGGCCGGATCCTCGACCCAGAGATCGCGAGGTGTGACCTGATGGTAAAAAGTCTTGGGATGTTTTTTCACGCTCTTGTGCGCACCCCAGACACCGCCGACATCAAACACCCCGGCCGGCGAACGACCGTCGCCTTCCTTTTTCAAAGTTGTACCACCCGGATTCGGTTGCAGCCCCCTACCCCAAGCCAGCCCCTTACTACCGAGCCTGCCCTTCCACTCACCACCAACCTGCTGCCAAATCCCACCGCGTTTCTCGTAATATGAAAGCGTAACGTGAGAACTATTCCATCCGTCCGCGACACCGACAATGCATTGGCTTGATGCCTCAGGGAGTTCGAAAGCCTGCGATGTGAAAGGAAAAGTGAAGCAGATTACAATTGCTAGAAACCTCATAATTCGAATCTGCCGCCAATTCGCTCGAAACGCAACACGATCCATAAAGTTGATCGGCACCACATCGATAATCGGTTACCTGTCAGAGAAAATCGACCCTCAAGAGTCAGCACAGTATACAAGTGCTGCCCAAAGATACACATCGCCCGAAACTCTTCCCTGAAATTTGGAAATCGAGAGTTAAAAGTTCAAATCAGCCCATCCTTCCGCGCCTGCTTCCAATACGCGTATTCCGACCGATTGAAATCGACATATTCCGGCGATAGGTCGCTGGAATACATCGTGTATTCCGCCTTCCCACGATTCAGATCAATATCGATCTCGAACTCATCCCCTGAAACCGCTTCCCGAAGTTCATCCATCGGCGTTCCTGCTTGTAGACCGCCGAGACAAGCTGCTTTGCCACCGATGAAAATATCAATCAGTTCCTCCCGGATTTGTGCCCGCGAGTAGCCTACCGCATGGATGATCCTTCCCCAGTTCGGGTCACCCCCGTTCCACGACGACTTCACCAGTGAGCTCTTGCACACCGCCTCCGCAACCTTCTTGGCATCCAGATGCGTGCGCGCCCCCTTGACGTTCACCGTCACAAATTTTGTCACCCGCTCCCCGTCCCTCACGATCGCCTTCGCCAACTCCAGCATCAGCCAGCGGAGTGCCTTCCGGAATTGCCCGCATGCCGCACCGTTGCGGCGCGCCAAAGGCATTCCGGAAGCGCCGTTTGCGAGCATGATCACCGAATCGTTCGTACTCATATCACCATCGATCGTGATACGGTTGAAACTATCCTCCACCGACTCTTGAACCGCTCTTTGAAGGCAGTCCTGTGAAAGATTCGCGTCGGTAGTAATAAAGCAAAGCATCGTCGCCATACTCGGACAGATCATCCCCGCGCCCTTCACGCAACCACCGATCCTGACTCGATGCTCACCAATCTCAAACGAAATCGCCAACTCCTTCTCATGAGTGTCACTGGTGATAATGGCGCGCGCCACATCGTTTCCCCGCCTCCTCGCCAACCCCTCGACCAGCGCCGGAATATTGGGCTCCACCCGCGCCATCGGCATCGGTAATCCGATCACCCCGGTCGAACCAACACCCACCTGCGTTTTCTTCAAACCCAGACCTTCACCCACCGCAGCACACATCGCATTCGCATCATGAACTCCCTGCAAGCCCGTGCACGCGTTCGCATTCCCGGAGTTTACAATGATCGCTCTCAACGAGTTCTTTCTAAGGTGTGTTTGCGTGACCCTCACCGGCGCGGCCTTCACCTTGTTCGTCGTAAACGTCCCCGCCGATTTGCAGACTCTCTCGGAATAGATCAAAGCTAGATCAAGACGGTCGCTTTCCGGATCCTTAATCCCACAACTGACCGCACTGGTCAGGAACCCTTTCGCGGCACTCACGCCGCCTTTGATTCGTGTAATCGGAAAATCCATTGTGAAAAGCTCGACCCGGAGGCTAACGAGCCAGGAGGCCCTATCGCAAGCAAATCCTCTGCCAACTAATTTTCTTCACCCGATCACACGGCCCCACACCACCTTGAGATAACGCGACTCCGGATAATTCGAAAGCGTCGGATGATCCCCTCCCGCTCCCGTCCTATCGAATACCTGTAGCCTCTTGTCCTGCCGGTGCACCACCCCTGTCACGATATCCTCGAACGCCCCCACACCCAACTGCCCCGAGCACGAACACGTCACCAGCACCCCATCCTTATCCACCAACTGCGAAGCCAGCTTGTTCAAATCATGATACTTCGCGTAACCCACCTCATCCTCTTTCCCAAAAATAAATTTAGGCGGATCCACCATCACCACATCCCACTTCCGCTCGTTCTCAAGCATCGTCCGCACCCACGTAAATGCGTCAGCATGAGTGAACTTCACCTTCACATCATTCAGGTTCGCATTCCGTTTCGCCATCGCCACAGCCGCCTCATCCAGATCAACAGCCGTCACCTCACCCGCCCCACCCAACGCCGCCGAAACCGAAAATCCTCCCGAATAGCAACACAGATCCAATACCGTCTTCCCCTCCGCCAATCCCCGGAACTTTTTCCGGTTGTCCCGCTGATCACAGAAAAATCCGGTCTTGTGCCCCTTGGAAAAATCGATCTCATACCGCACCCCGTTCTCCATCACTTTCACCAACCTCACATGATCACTCTCCACCCCGCCCGACCGTGGAATACCCTCGACCTTCGCCAGATCCTCATCCACCTGCACCACCACCTGTTTCGTCCCGAAAGTCTCGTGCAACAAAGGCAGCCAACGCTCCAATCTCATCCAAGCCCCCAGCGCAGTAATCTCCACCGAAAGCACATCCCCGAACTTATCCGCCACAATTCCCGGCAGAAAATCCGCATCCCCATGAACACAGCGGTAACACTCGCTCTCCCCGTCCAACTTCAAAAGCCCTCTCCGCAACTCCCCCGCCCTCACGATAGCCTTCTCAAAAAACGTCTCATCCAGATCCTCCACCGAATGACTCACCACCCGCAACGGCATCCGCGCCTTCGGATTCCAAAGCCCCCAGCCAAATCTCGTCCCCTTCTTCCCAAACACCTCCACCAAATCTCCAGCCTTTGCATCCCGCGAAACCTCCCCCACCATCTTCGGCCAAATCGAAGGGTGGAACGTCTGATATTTTAAATGAACAATAGGCACGCCACGTTTCTAAACTTCAACTCTCAAACTTCAACCTTCAACCAAGTGTCAGAGCACAAAAGAACTACAGCTCCCAAGCCCCCCTGCCACACAATCCTCCTCGCTAGCGTCCATTCGCGTTTAAAAACCTCACATCACCCTCCTATCCCGAAAAACAACCTCTTCCTTGAAAGTTGAAAGTTGAAAGTTGAAAATTGAATTTTGAAAGTTATGAAACTCCACCGCCACCTCTGCGCCTCAACCCTCGAACTCACCAAATCCGTCTTGGTCAACCACCGAGTCGCCGACCACCAACTCGCCGCCGCCTTCGATGAAAACCCGAAATGGGGCAAGCGCGACCGCTCCTTCGTCGCAGAAACTCTCTTCGAAACAACCCGCTGGCGCCGCGTCCTCGCCCACCTTGTCGATTCCGAGGAAACCAACTCTCTCATCACCGCCCAATGGATTCTCATGGGCTACGAGCTGCCCGAATGGCACCAATACAACGGCCTCCCTCCCGCGGAAATCATCGCCCGCCAGGAAACCCTCGCCGACCAGCCCCGCGCCGTCCGCCAGTCCATCCCCGATTGGATCGACCAGCTCGGCCACGCCGAACTCGGCGATCTCTGGGAACCCCAGCTCGTCGCCCTCAACCAAAAACCCTCGGTCTTCCTCCGCGTCAACACCCTCCTCGCCACCGTCGATGAAGCCATCGCATGGCTCGCGCAAAACAACGTCGAGACCTCCCGCGTCGATGGCTATCCTCACGCCCTCGCCCTGCCTCCCGGGAAAATGCTCCCCAAAGCCCTCCGCCTCGACGGCCGCATCGAGATCCAGGATCCCTCATCACAGCACATTTCCCCGCTGTTAGATCCGCAGCCCGGCCAACGCATCATCGACGCCTGCTCCGGTGCCGGCGGCAAAGCCCTGCATCTCTGCGCCCTATCTAACAACGAAGCCCGCATCTTCGCCATGGACGTCGATGAGAAAAAACTCGCCGCCCTCCAGCAGCGCGCCAAACGCGCCCGCGCCACCGAGATCTCCCCGAAGCCGATCACCGAAACCACCCCCACCGAATTCGCAGACATCGCCGACTCCCTGCTCATCGACTCCCCCTGCTCCGGCCTCGGCACCCTGAAACGCCAGCCCGACCTCAAATGGCGCCTCAAGCCCGCCGCCCTCGACCGCGTCCGCTCCATCCAGGCGCAGCTCCTCGTCGAGTATCCCAAAATGCTCAAGCCCGGCGGCAAGCTCCTCTACGCCACCTGCTCCATCCTCCCCTCCGAGAACCAGGATCAGATCACCAAGCTCCTCACAAAGCACCCCGGGGAATACAAACTCATTTCCCAAACCAACCTCCTCCCCTCCGTAACCGGCCACGACGGCTTCCACGCCAGCCTCCTCGAAAAACTGTAGCTGCCCCGTCCCGGGGCAGGCCGTGCAAGCGGCGTCCCGCCGCATGTCCATCTCCCCATCCGTAACAGGGCGATCTCACTTCTCCCCCGCTGACCTGATTGGTTGAATGAGCTGTAAGTATCCCCAAGTGAGCGCTGCCAGCCATCGCAGCCCGGACGAAGCCGCTGGTTTGATCCGTCATAACGGCACCACAAGCCCTTCCGCTTCGGCGAGTTTTTTCTGGTTCCCGTCGAAGGTCAGGAATTGCTTCGCGCCCAGTTCGATCGCCGTGGCCACATGAAGGATGTCCATGGAACGATGGCCGCAGGCATCCGTGTAGAGTTCGCTGAGGCGCTCGGCAGCGAGGTGAATCTGAGGCCATGGAGCCGGGATGACATTGATCTGGCCACTGATCAGATCTGACTTCAAGTCCGCCAGCATTTTGATTCCTTCTGCCCGTGGATATCCTTTGGCCAAATCGTGGCGGTGCAGCCTGATCTGGAATCGCACAGCTTGCCTGAACTCATAGATGAGCAACGTGCTGACCTCCAGCGGTCCCGGCATGGTGGCGAAGAAGGCTGCGGCTTGGCAGGAATTCGCCTGAAGCCGGTACAAGGCGCAAAGAAATGAAGTGTCTGGAAAGGCCTTCATTAGCCCAAATCCCCAGCCAATTCATCCGCACGCATGGCCTCAACCTGTTCCATTGTGAAAACGCGGCCCCCCCACGTTTCGCTCAATCTGGCCATGATGTCCACTTTGGGGGGCATTTGCCCGGACGCATTAGCTCCCAATGCCGGAACCAGCGTCGCAATCACTTTGCCACGCTTGCTGATGTTGATCGACTCCCCCTCGTGAACCCACGCTTCAATCCTGGGGAATTCATTTCGAAGTTCTCTGACCGTTGCCGTTTTCATGTGATCCATAATATGTCTCACATCAGCCGTTGTCAACGGGCGATTTTTTCCCCTGAAGCCCGCCGCCCTCGACCGCGTCCGCTACTAGAAAAGCAGTAGCTGCCCCATCCCGGGGCAGGCCGTGAAAGCGGCGTCCCGCCGCAAGTCCATCCGCAATTTCCCCCGCCGTTTTTCCGACGGAGGAACAGGGCTTACGTTTCAGTCCAATGGGCTTTCCAGAATTCGTATTCGGACGGGCGGATGCGGTAGCGGGCGAAGTTTCCCTCATGGATTCCGGCGAGGGTTTCCCCGGCTGCGGCGACGAAACGCTTGCGGTCACTTTCGATCACAGATTCCTCGGCCCATCGGCGCAAGCGGGCAACTCTCCCATTTCCTCACTGAGGCGGAATGGTTCGAGCCATTTTTTCGGAATCGGGCGGTTCATGGCGAGAAACTATCAAAATGGCGAGAAATAGAATCCTGATGGCTGTGGAATCACAAATTTCAATCCCGCCGGACGAAAGATCCGATGCCAGTGTGGAAATCTGCGCAGGGGAATTGGCGTTCACCTCCTCCCCTCGGAAACCGGCCACGACGGCTTCCACGCCTCGCTGCTGGAAAAACTGTAGCGGTGACCTCCGGACGCCCGTTTTGCCTCAGGGCATCTAGACCGTTGCCAAAAGTCCGACCGCAGAGACTTTCACGTTCAGCGTCAAATCCGGAAAATTCCCCGGCGACATCGCCAAAAGGGATACGATGGTCGCAGTAGTTGGCGCTGACAACTTTCTGCGCGACATCACCGAGGTCGATAAGCTTAAGGATCGCAAGCAGGAAATGGGCGATGGGGACGGGTGCAACATCGTGGATCTCCTCAGACGTTCAGACAGCCTTCGACAGCGGAGCGGGATTCCGACTGACAACCGTGACTTTTTTCGCTGTCCGGACAACTAACGCAAGTTTCTTGCGTTTTCTTATTGCAATCTATTTGCGTTAGCGCATTCTCCTCCCGCAATGAAATTTAAATTGATCGCTCCCCTGTTGTTGGCTCTGTCCAGTCCCGCATTTTCCGCTGTCTATTCCGCCGGTCATGGCGACATCGGCATCGCCTACGAATCTGGGGATTTCTTTTTCCATTACCACCTCGGTTCCACCGCCACCCTCGACGGATTACCCGTCGGGAACGGTCCGGACGGACTTGAATTCGAGCCGTCCGACATCACGGTCACCGTGCCGCTTAGCACCATGCGCACTATGCCGAACAACGCCGCATTGATCACTGGAACCGGCGTCTCGGCAGGAGCCTCGTTCTGGAGATTGCCGCAACTCGAGGAGGCCGGCGTTCCTTTTCTCGGCATCGCGACCGAGGAGCTCGTAGCGGCCGATTGGGCGGGGGGCATCACCTTTTCCCTGGGCAGTGTGACATCCCCTTCGGGAAACGGAAATTTCAGCCTTTGGCAAACCGACGAATTCGGTTCCCCGGTCTTCTTCTACTCCACGAACTCACCGGGTTCGACTGTCGCCAGCAATGTCTTGACGCGTCCCGTCGGAACGCACGCCCATTACAACTTCGGATTCTCTGAGCCAGGGACTTGGGTCATCGAGCTGACTGTGGCCGGAACCCATGTGCCCGACGGTGCGCTTTCTTCGACCCGGAATTTCTCCTTCAACGTCGTTCCGGAACCGACCAGCGCCCTGCTGGTGAGCTTGGGAAGCCTTGTGCTGCTCCGCCGCCGCCGCGCCTGATCCCGTTGCCGACTTCCTTTCAACGTTGGGCGCACCGATTTTCATCGGTGCCGCCCATTTCTTCTTGCCAATATGTCGTCCGGATCACCACGCCCCACACTGCCCGCCCTTGTGGTCTTTGGCGGAGATATCGCGGCCCCCGCCCAACAGTTCCTCTTGACCCGTCGTCCCACCGGTCTGGGCGGCGCAAGCAAAAGGACAGATCGGCTTTCCGGATGCCGCAGGGCGGAATGCGGCTTCACCTTGGTGGAACTGCTGGTCGTCATGGCCATCTTGGCCGTTCTCGTCACCGCGACTGTGACAGTCTCCCGGTCGCTGATTCTCAGGGCGAAGGAGTCGAGCTGCATGTCGAACATGCGTAACATCGGCCTGGCCTTGCAGCTCTACGCGGGTGACAACGGCGGCAGGTATCCGGAAACCTCCCACACAGTATCGCTGGATCACGCGTGGATCGCCGCCCTTGAGGACTACCTCGGGGAATACGATGATACGCGCATCTGCCCCGCCGATCCGCGCGGGAAGGAGCGGCGCGACGCCGGCGGCACCAGCTACATCCTCAACAGTTTTCTCTTCGTTCCTGAAACCGACGCCTGGGGCGATCCCATCGGGTCGCCGCTGAACCGACCGGCCGCGATTCCGGATCCGGCGCGCACCCTCCTTGCTTTCATCTGCTCCGACAGCATCGGCCCAGGTGCCGGCAACGATCACACCCACTCGAACCTCTGGTCGAGCTGGGCCGGAGTCACCGCCGACATCGCCCCCGGGCGCTTCGGCGGCGGCGACCCCGCAGACGCCAAGGGCCGCTCCAACTACCTCTACGCCGACGGACGGGTGGAATCCATCTCAGCCGCCGCGTTAAAGCGGAAAACCGAATCAGGCACCAACATCGCCCAACCTCCCGGACTCTAATGAAATCTATAATCTTTTCCCTCATCCTCGCATCCGGCTTCGCCCGCGCAAATCTCGAGCCGCTCGGGGTTCACGTCGATATCCGCTGCCATTTCACCGATGGCGAATGGAACTGTATCCTGAAGACCGATAGCGACTCCTTCGAACCGAGTTCCGCCTTCCTACCACTGGCGGACAAGGCTTACGTGAACGGTAGCCCCGCCCTTTCCGGCGCACGCCACACTCAGCCCGGTAGCACCTCCTTTGCCTTCACCGGCGCGCAGCCCGGCGATCAGATCTGGATCGCAGTGCAAGGTACGCCGGGTATCGGTGAGGCATGGCCGGGTGCCAGGAACGACCAGCCGGACGGCACGTTCGGCGCTTACATCCCGGCGGACACCCGTCTGTCGCAAGCCACCGCCCGCCCATGGATACGCCTCACCCTCGTGGATTACCAGCCACCTCACGGGATCGCCTCCCATTTCTCCCTGTGGAACACCACCACTGGCCAGCCTCCCACCGTATGGATGAGCACGTTCGATACGGCTGTCGAAAATTCCTACTACTACGCGGCGGGTTCCCATACTCACGCAGCGTTCGGTTTTACGGCACAAGGTATCCATCGTGTCACGCTCCAGGCCTCGGCATTTCTCGGCCCCGGCGCGACCAATCCCACTGGCCCGAGCGAGCCCTTCACTCTGATTTTCGCCGTCGGCACCACGGCCCGCTGGCAGGGGGAATCGTTCGGAGCCGCCCAGTTGGCCGATCCGGCCGTCAGCTCGCTCGCGGCAGATCCGGATACCGACGGCATCCCGAACGTCCTCGAATACGCCTTCGGCACCGAACCTCTCCAAGGCGGCCCTATACCCACAACCGAAGGTTTGGGCATGCCGGTTTTCTCCCTCGTGAATGAGGGCGGCACGCTTTACCAGACGCTCACCTATCCCCGCCGCCGCGCCGGATCCCGCCTCCTGCCGGAGGTCTATCAGCCGTGGTTTTCGGAAAATCTCGATGGCGGGTGGAGCGCCGTCGGCGTGACGACCACTGCGAACAATTTTCCGCCAGAGCAGAATGCGCTGAACGCGCTGTGGGAGAAAGTGACCTCCCGCCGCCCGGTGCCGGGAGGTGCTGCGAAAGGGTTCGCCCGCATCGGGATCACCGCAGGCGATGGTTTCCCGCAATGACATCTTTTCGGGTGCGGGCAACTGCGTGGAGCTGTTCTGGACGCTGCCCGGAAATTTCAGTGCCAACGGCGAAAGGCTCAAGCAAAGCCGGAAAGGAACCGCGATGGGCTTCCTCCGGGTTCCGATGGATGTGGCTCCGTATCTTCCAGAACTGTAGCGGTGACCTTCGGTCGCCGTTCCGCCAATCAGCTACTCCCCCGTTCACCTGATGGCCAGAATGGGCTTCGAATATCCTCAAGTGAGCGCAAAAAAAACCGTCCCTTACCGGAAACGACGATCCCGAAGGATCACCGCCCGATTTGCCTGAAGCCTTCCACCAGCGATTACGAGACCTCTGCAGGAACGACAGCGGATGCCATGCGCCTGACAGGCAAACCCGCATCCAAAACCAGGCCGAACACATCGAAATCCCCGCAGCAACCGCCCGTGATGGCCTCACCGCAACCCGGCGAGCCATCGAATTCCTTCGGGAAAATCCTGGGAAAACAAAATTTTCCCGATCACTTAACACAACTTACTTGCATTAATAACAAACGCAAGTAAGTTGCATCTATGCGCCGTTCCGCAGATTTCCCGATCCAAGGCTCAAGCCTCACCCACCCCCCGTCGAGCCTCCTACGCGACCTCTCCGCCGCCTTCATGCAACAGATGTTTTTCTGGGGGATGGATGCGTCCATCCAAACCGGAAACCTATTCGAGAAACGCGGATTCACCAAATCCCCGTCCCCAGGACTGAAAGGCACAAGCTGCTACTCTCTGCCATGGAACGGCGGGGAAATTTTTCTGCATGGTGCCTGCGTAGGCTGGATATCGCCTGACGGGAAGGCCGGTTTCATCTTCATCCGACCGAAAGGAAAATGCTTCCTCTGGCACGATGACAAGCCCCCGGTCCCCGGCATCTGGCCCGCGGAATCCCTCTCCACTCCAGACCTGATTTCAAATCTCCCCTCCCTGATCCCATTTCTAAATTGGTGGCTGGATCACGAAGCATGGATATCGGGGGAAATGGGCAGCGCATACCGCACCAACTGCTTCCGGAAATACAGGACCCTACCCAAGTCCAAGCCATGGCTCACCCCTGCGGATGGCATCGCATGGCTGGATCTCCTCATGGAAAACCCCGCCACCGCCCCCCGCGCAAAACGATTTTCCCTCTCCCGCGCCGCATGAACGGATCCCGCCTGCCACCTCTGGGTCGAAAGATCTTCTCTGCCGATAGCGGGAATATCCCGATGGACGATCACGGTCTGCCGGATTCCATGCCGTCGGCCCAATCTCCTGACATCGAAAATCCCGGCAGGGAGAAATCCCGCGTCCTGAAACGACTGCTCGCCATCATCGGCGAGCATTCCATCTCGGCGGAGAGGGTAGGGATCCGGCTTTCGCCGGAGGATCTCAAGCTCGTCTTCGAAGCCCTCCGCACCCACGCCCGCAAGGGCGAAGCACCTGACTTCCCGTCCGATGACGAGATCCGCCGCTACGCGCTGGACATTCTCTACGCCGAGCTCGTCGAGGAGCCCAGCAACGTCCTCTACACCACCCGCACCGGCCCGGACACCATGCGCTACGATGCCATGACCCCGGATTTCTGGATCGAATGCATCGATATCCTGGAGCGAACCCTTTCCCCATAACTTCCCCATGCACACCTTCACGAACTACTACGAATGGCGTAGCGCCATCACCGGCCCATGCGGACTCACCCTCAGCCGCGCCTACTGCATGGAACGCGCCACAGCGCTCACGGATCCCTCCGTCCCCTCAACCCGTTCATTCTCGGAAACATACGGGGAGAAATACCTGCGTCAGGTCATCGCATGGTTCCGGCAGGCGGAAAGCGAGGCCACGGAATGATAAACACCATCACCAGCGTCCTCATCGTCGGAGCAGGCCCTGCCGGACTCGGCGTCGCCGCCGCTCTCAAGCGTGCGGGCGTCATCGACATGCTCGTCGTCGATTCGCGGGAAATCGGTGCCTCATTCCGCGCCTGGCCCGCTCAGATGAAATTCATCACCCCGAGCTTCCACTCAAACTCCTTCGGCCTCACCGATCTCAACGCCATCGACCCCGAGACCTCGCCCGCCGATTTCCTCCGCACCCAGCACCCGACCGGGAAACAGTATGCGAAATATCTGGAAACTGTCGCCGCCCATTTCCAGCTCCCGGTGGAAACGGGCATCGAAGTCACCGCGCTTCGGAAAAGCGGAGACCGCTTCCTCGCCACCACCACCCAAGGCAGCATCGAGGCCGGCTACGTCGTCTGGACCACCGGCCAGTTTTTCACTCCCCGCAGCCATGACTTCCCGGGCGCACACCTCGCCCACCACAGCTCCAAGATCAGCGACTGGAGCACCCTCGATGGCGAGGACTTCGCCGTCATCGGCGGCTACGAAAGCGGAGTCGATGCAGCACTGAACCTCATCCACCTCGGCAAATCCGTGCGTCTCATTTCACGTGGCGAGCCGTGGTCTTCCGATCACCCGGATCCCTCCCGCTCGCTCAGCCCCCGCACCTTCGACCGCCTGCGCGAACTGCTACAAACACCCGAAAAATCCGCTCGCCTCGAGTTCATCAAGAACACCGCCATCCACCACATCGAGAAAGCAGATGGCTGGTGGACTCTGCGCGATCAGGACGATATCCCGTATTCCAGCTTCACCCGGCCCATCCTCGCCAACGGCTTCAACGGCGGCCTCTCCCGGATCGCAAATCTCTTCGCCCGCGATACACACGGATGTCCCGTCTTCACCGAGGAGGCCGATGAATCCACCCTCACGGAAAACCTTTTCTACTCCGGCCCCGAGCTCGTCCACCGCAGCTCGCTGTTTTGCTTCATCTACAAATTCCGCGCCCGCTTCGGCGTGATCGCCCATGAGATCGCCACCCGCTGCGGCAAGACTGATGTCGATGAAAAGCTCCTCCCCTACCTCAAGGCTGGCTTCATGAACACCGATCTAGACTGCTGCACCGATTGCCAATGCGCCATCGAACCCGCCGACGAAGCCCCCAAAACCGCCGCCTTTGCCAACTGACAAGCACATGCCGCGATTCCTCGCCAATTCCGGAACCACCGCCCTGCTACTATCCGCCATCGCTCTCGGCGCATGGATCGGACGCCATTCTCCGTCCGCTTCCTCGACGATGGCCGGCTTCGTCGATCCCCTCATCCTCGCCCTCGTCTCGCTGCTGTTTTTCGAAATCTCTTTCGTGAAACTGTTGGAAGCGAAAAAACACCTTCGCTTTCTCTCCATCGCGTGGGTTGCGAATTTCATCCTCATCCCGCTCATCGGCTGGGGCATCGCATCGCTGTTCCTCTCCGGGAAACCGCTGCTCTACACCGGCCTGCTCATCTACTTCATCGCGCCTTGCACCGATTGGTTTCTCGGCTTCACACGGCTTGCGCAGGGGAACACCGCGCTCGGCTCCGTGCTATTACCGGTCAATCTTATCACGCAGCTCCTGCTTTTCCCGGTCTATCTCGCGCTCTTCGCGGGGAAGGAAGCGGATCTCGATCTGGCATCCGTTGGAAACACCCTGTGGCAATGGTTTTTCATGCCCTTCATCGGCGCGGTGGCGACCCACCAAATCCTCAAGCGTATCATGCCGGGCGATCTCTTCGCGCAAATCCTCCGCTTCGCAAACAGTCTGGTGCCGATCGTGATCGCCGCGCTTGTTCTCTGCATCTTCTCGGGGAATATCGGAACGATGGTGGAGAATGCTACTGCGTTCCTAGTAATCCTCGCAGCCGTTTTCATCTTTTTCGTGGCCACCTGGTTTCTCGGCGGGTTCCTCTCCCGCCGCTTCAAGCTCGCCTATCCGGAGCACGCGCTGCTGACCATGACAACCGCCGCGCGCAACGCCCCGCTCATGCTCGGTCTCACCACCGCCGTTTTCCCCGGTCAGCCACTCATCTATGCCGCGCTCATCATTGGCATGCTCGTCGAGTTCCCGCACCTCACCGCGCTCAAGCACCTGCTGCTACGCCAGTATTCCGTTTTTCCCAGTCCCCCGGAAATGAAAACCAAAGCGACTCTGATACAATCATGACTAACACCAGGAAACTCCCCGTCACCGTCCTCTCCGGCTTTCTCGGAGCGGGAAAAACCACCCTGCTCAACCACATCCTCCGCAACCGGGAGGGCAAACGCGTTGCGGTGATCGTCAATGACATGAGCGAGGTGAACATCGACGCGGATCTCGTCCGCAACGGCGATGCCGCGCTCTCCCACACCGAGGAAAAAATGGTTGAGATGACCAACGGCTGTATCTGCTGCACGTTGCGCGAGGATCTTTTGTTAGAAGTTGGAAAACTCGCCCGCGAAGGTCGCTTCGACCACCTCATCATCGAGTCCACCGGCGTCTCCGAGCCAATGCCGGTGGCGGAGACTTTCACGTTCAGCGATGAGTCCGGAAAATCCCTCGGCGAGATCGCGGAGATTGATACGATGGTCACAGTGGTTGACGCTTTCAACTTTCTCCGCGACTTCACTGCAGTAGAGAAGCTCAAAGACCGCAGGCAGGAAATGGGCGAGGCCGACGAGCGCACCATCGTCGATCTCCTCAGCGACCAGATCGCCTTCGCCAACGTCATCCTGCTTAACAAGACCGATCTCATTTCCGGGGAGCAGAGGCACACCGTCCACGGCATGATCCGGGCGCTCAACCCGCAGGCGAAAATTTACGATACGGTGGACTCGGTTGTGCCGCTTGCCACGGTGATGGGCACCGGCCTCTATGATCTGAAGCGCGCCGCGCGGCACGATGGCTGGCTGGATTCGCTCGTCGAGCACACGCCGGAGACGGAGGAATACGGGATCTCCAATTTTGTCTATCGCAGCCGAATCCCTTTCCACCCGCGGCGCGTTTACGATCTTTTCGAAAAGGAATGGCCGGGAGTGATCCGCTCGAAAGGCGTTTTCTGGCTCGCAACGCGGCTGAAATACGCGGGCTACTGGTCTCAGGCCGGAGCGATTGGCAAGCACCAGTGCGCCGGGCATTTCTGGCTCGCCGTCCCAAAGCGTCAATGGCCGGAAGACACCCGCCACATCGACAAGGTCTGGGAGGAACCCAACGGCGACTGCCGCCAGGAAATCGTCCTGATCGGCACAGGCATGGATCGCGAGGCGCTGACCGCGATGTTCGATGCCGCCCTGCTCACCCCGGAGGAATTCAATAGCCGCCCTGCGACCTGGGCGGAATGTTTCGAAGACCCGTTCCCGAAGTGGGACATGGGGCTGATGGGCTGAGCCGGGAGGAGTGATCTGTAATGGGGGATTAATAACGCAAATACTTTGCGTTAGTCCTTGCTAACGCGACAATATTGCATCAAGGAATGCGCCGACATGAAGCAATTCCCCATCATCTCAGCCCTCTCCGTCATCGCCACCTCCCTGCCCGCTCTGAGCGCCGAGGAAGAGAAGTTTCCGCCCATCAGCACCCTGGACACACTGGTCATCACCGCGAACCGCTCCGGCCAAACCCTGTTCCAACAAATCCAACCCGCCAGCGTTCTAACAGGAGACGATCTGCTCTTCCGCCTCGAACCCACCCTTGGGCAGACTCTCGATCGCGAGGTCGGAGTCAGCTCCACCTATTTCGGACCAGGTGCAAGCCGCCCCATCCTGCGCGGCCTTGGCGATGACCGCGTCCGCATCCTCCAGAACGGAATCTCGATCATCGATGTCTCCAACGTCAGCCCCGACCACGCGATTGCCGCCGATCCATTGAGCATCTCTTCCGTAGAGATCATCCGCGGCCCCGCCTCTCTTCTATACGGCCCCAACAGCATTGGCGGCGTCGTCAATGTCATCGACAACCGTATCGCAGACGAGCGCTTCGACGGAAAATATCCGTCCGGAAAAATCGATTCCAGCTACGGATCGGTTGATAACTCCTGGGCGAACAGTGCAGTCTTCAACTGGGGCGTCGGCCCCATCGTATTTCAACTTGATGGCTTTCAGAGAAAAACCCAAGACATCGATATCCCAGGTTTCGCTCGCTCTGCACGGCAGCGCGCCGTCGATCCCCCAGGCACACCCCAACCCTCCGGCACCCTCCCCAATAGTTTCACCGACTCGAAAGGCGCAGGCTTAGGTGCATCCTATATCTTCGAAAAGGGGTTTCTCGGCTTCTCCTACTCAGGCATCAACTCCGACTACGGCACGGTCGCCGAACCGGACGTCACCATCGGCCTGAAACAACGCCGATGGGAATCCCGCGGTGCGTTCTATGAGCCTACCGATTGGCTACGAGAAATTAACTTTAGCCTCGGCTACTCCGACTACAACCACACCGAGTTCGAAGGGCCCGACGTCGGCACGGTCTTCGAAATCGAAGGCTTCAACGGCCGCGTCGAAGTGCTCCACACGGAAATTGGCGGCTTCGAGGGTGCCTTCGGATACGAGGGACAATCCACAGACTTCTCCGCACTTGGAGACGAGGCTTTCCTCCCGCCAGTCACTACCAACAACAATTCCATCTTCTTTTTCGAGGAAAACGACCTTGGAAAAACCCGCCTCCAGTTCGGTGGACGTTATGATCACCAAAGCAGCGACTCCATGACAAACCCCAACTTCGGCCCCGGCCAGAGTCGCGATTTCGATGCCTTCAGCGCCTCCGCAGGCGTCATCTACAACCCGGTGGAAAACTACGCCCTCGCCCTTTCCCTCGCATACACCCAGCGCCCTCCAACCTACGTCGAACTCTATGCCGACGGCCCACACATCGCCACCGATACCTTTGAAGTAGGCGATGTAAATCTAGGAAAAGAAGAAGCATTCTCAATCGACCTTTCACTGCGTAAAAACACCGGACGCATCACTGGCAGCATCAGCGGATTCTACTACCGGTTCAACGACTACATCAACCTCGCAGATACTGGTCTGGTTGATCCCGCGGATGGACTTGATATCTACGCATACCAGGCCATTGACGCCGATTTCTACGGTGGTGAAATCGAAGCCACCTATCACTTTCTCGCCGAAGTCGAAGCCGTCGAAGTGGATTCAGAAACCGCCTACGAGCAATCCGGAACCTCCCTCGATCTCACTATCCGCGCGGATTATGTTCATGCCGAAAACCGCAATAGCGGTGCACCCCTTCCACGTATCCCTCCGTTCCGCACCGGTGCCACACTTGAATATGGAAACGGCCCTTTAACTGCTGCCATCGACTGCCAATACGCAGCCGCCCAAGACCGCAACGCCGCCTTCGAGTTCCCAACTGACAGCTATTTTCTCCTCGGCGTAAACCTCAGCTACCAAACCATCATCGCCGGAGTGAACTCCACATTCTACATCCGCGGAGTCAACCTCACCGACGAAGAAGCCCGCCTCAGTACCTCATTCCTAAAAGACATCGCCCCACTCGCCGGCCGCGGCGTCATCGCCGGCATTCGTGCCGAATTTTAATGCCGCAATGGAGTGGCCGACCCCAGTCTGCCACAACACCCCCCATCCCCAGCCCCCAGGTGCCCAGCACCCCGGGGGCTTCTCCGTTTCCTAAGACCTCTTTCTTGGAGTTTAGAATTTAAAATTTAAAGTTTCTTCTAAGCTTCCCGCCCCCCGCGTGTCATAAAGGAAGAAAGCATGCTCAATCACAGCCATGGAACCTCCAGCTACCAGCGCCGCACGTAGGCACGACGGAGCCATCTCGGTTCTTTCCCCTGCCCCAAAGAATAGAAAAATGGAGGAAAAACCCACACTCCGCCAAGTCTTCGACGCCGAGGAATCACCTCTCCTCCGTTACGCCCACGGCCTCACCGGCCACCGCGAAACAGCCGAAGATATCGTCCAGGACGCATTCATGCGCCTCCACACTCACTGGGACGAAGTCGAAACACCCCGCCCCTGGCTGTTCCGCTGCGTCCGCAACCTCGCCCTCAACCACCTCCGCGACAACAAACGCAACACCTCTCTCGAAACCTCCAAGGAGTGGGAATCAGACAAACCAGACCCCGAAGCCGCACTCGGAAAACTCGAAACCATCGGCACCCTCCAACTCCTCATCGCCGAACTCCCCGAACCCGACCGCACCCTCGTCTCCCTCAAATACCTTTCCGGTCTCCGCTACGACGAGATCGCCACCCAGACCAACCTCTCCGTCTCAAACGTCGGCTACAAACTCCACCACACCCTCAAATCCCTCGCCACCTCCCTCCGCCAACTCGGCATCGAAACCGCCGAAGGCTAATGGAAAGCCGTCCTTTCAGGCGGCAGCACAACCCCAGAACACAACCCAAGTCTTCCACTGATCACTGCCCACTGATTACTACCCACTTCTTCAAATGAACGACAACCAGTCACCTTTCGAAATCCAATCGGACGAACACCTCGAAGCCCGCATCACGGCCTTCATCCTGGGTGAAGCATCCCCTTTCGAGGCCGCCGAAATCGAAGAGCTTATCGAAAAATCCCCCGAACTAAAACTCTTCGCAAACCGCACCCGCACCCTCAACAGTCTCCTCAAGGAAGCCGAAATCACATCCAACACTTCGGACCCGGAGTGGAAACTCCCCGCCCAAAAACGCAACGCACTCGCATCTCATCTCGACCCTGTCCCTATCCCCATACCTCGCCGCGAAAAACGCATCCGCCGCGCCTCGATCCGAGCCGCGTTCGCCATCGCCGCAGTATTCGTCGTCACCCTTTTCATCATCCGTCTCCTCCCATCGGATCACGAAGCCGAGGCCATCATCGAAATCAAACCAAGAGGCCGGATCATCGACCCTTTGGGTGATGTAGCACGCGGAGCGACGACCATGACCCCGCAGTTTTTCGGAACTGAATTCGAAAAAATCAAAAGCCGGAAAGTGCTCGAACAAGTCGTCGATAACCTCGACCTCACCGCCCGCTGGAATACCGACAAGGAGTCCGCTATCAACGAACTCAAAGACAGCATCGAGACCGAAAACCTCAAAGGAACCGACCTGATCGCTATTCGTGTCCGCCAACCCGACGAGCAAGACGCCAGAGAAATTACCCGTGAAATCACCAACGGATATCGCGACTACCGACAATCCCTTGAAAAGAAATTACTGGAAAAAGGCCTCGCTGAATTCAAAAAGGCCGTCCGCGATCAGGAGGACAAGGTCGAAGAAGCCCGCAAGATTCTCACCACCATTTCCCGCACCAAGAACCTCGTCTCCTACGGTGACCGTTCATCGCAGTCGGGCAGCGGTTTGGATGAAAACGCAACAGCAGGACTTGCCCTTAACCAATACACCGAACTCGAGGGCGAAAAAATGCAGCTCGAATCCCAGATCAAGAGCCTACAGAAATACGATGACGAACAGCTTGCGATCTACGCCTCAGGTCTCGATCTCCCCGACAATATCGTCAAAACACTTTACCCTCAATACCTGCAGCAGAAACGCGAAGTTGAGGCACTCAAGGCGCAAGGCATAGGAAAAATACATCCGAGTATGGTCGCCAATGAACGTGCACTCAACTCCCTGAAGGAAAACCTCGATGAGGGCACCATCAACCTCCGCAACCGCCTCCAAGGCCAGCTCGATATGACCATGGATCGCCTCGCGAAAGTCGAGCTAAAGAAGAACGAATCAAAACAAGAAGCCCTCGAACGCAGCATCGACACCCAGGACTACGTCGATGCCAAACGCGATTTCGAGAAAAACCAAGGTCTCCTTGACCAGATGAGACTCAAGCTCATATCAGCGGAAATCGACGATAGCATATCTGAAGATAGCATCGTCATCCACGAGATTCCCCCTGCCTCCGAAACAGAGGTCGCCGCTATCGCCAAACCCTCCAGTCGCATGGCAGCTCCAGCCGCCATGGCCTCAGCTGAATCCGCCCCGCAAATCCATATCGGCGGCCAAGTAAGACAGCCGGGCCCCGACACTTTTAGGGAAGGTATGACCCTCGGCGACGCCGTCGCAAACGCGGGCGGTTCCACCGAATTCGGTTCCGACGAACGCATCAGGCTTTACCGCGATGGCAAAGCCCAAACCTACGACCTCACCGACGAGCGCTTGGCACAAATCGAACTCAAGCCCAACGACACCATCGAGATCCCCCAGAAGAATTGGTTTGCCCGTGGCGGAGGCGGAGACGAATCGATCCTAGCAGAAGCAGCGGTAACATCTAGCGCCACCGCCAGTCCGAAAACCACTCCGGTCCCCAGCGAGATTGCACAACGCAGCTTGGAATTCGGCGACGGCGCTGCTTTCGGCACCGGCTGGGCCGAAGACTCCGAATCAGGCACCGCCGGAAAAGACAAATCCCTGGCGATGAACGCACGCAGTTTTCGTGGTGATGCAGGGAAACCGGGTAATATTGACGCCTTCGCAGCCCCGTTCAGCGAAGCAACCGCCCCCATTGAAGTGGAAGGCGCAGGAATCGTCACCGATGGCATACGCAGCGGCGACCAAGGGATCACGCGGAACAGCATTGATGCCGTCCCCAACAATTCCGAACAGAAGAAGAGAGCCGAACCAATGGCTGATCTAAAAACAGACAATAACTGGGGATTCGATACTCAAGCGCAGGCTGGCGATACCAATGGAGCCATCTATTCCGGAATTGCAGTTCCAATCACTCCTGCCACCCCCACGGCCTTCAAATCCAATTTCGCGACACCCGACATCGATGTCGTCCGCGAATTCATCTACCCAACCGAATTCGAACCGGGCGAAATAGCCATCGCCGATAAAGTGCCGATTCTGGGAGATGTGCCGATCACGGGCAGACTGTTCAAAAATTTTGAAAAGAATGGAAAATTTGACTTGGCAGCAGCTGAACAAAAACTGAATGCGCTGAAAGCTCAAATTGAAGAACCTTCCATCAACGACTCAAACAAACAAGTCCTCTTCAGGCAATGGCAGGAATTGCAAGCGGAAGCAATCCGCAGACAGAAAGCCCAGACTCCTGATAGTCTCACCGATCTATCTAACGAAATCCCCGCCGCGCAGGAACCCTTCTCCACTTTCTCCCTGAACATCTCCGACGCGTCATTCCAGGTCGCCAGCTCCGCCGTGGCTAAGGGCGAGCGCCCCGATCCGGAATCCATCAAGCCCGAGCAATTCTACAACGCCGTCCCCTACGACGACCCTTCCCCATCTACGGGAGAACCCGTAGCAGCAGCCATAGGCCAAGCAGCCCATCCTATCATCCCAGGCCGCAACCTCGTCCGCATGTCGGTCCGCACCGCATCCACCGGACGCGCCGCGACCCAGCCACTCGTCCTAACCCTGCTCGTAGACCAATCCGGCTCCATGGCCCGCGCCGACCGCCGCGCCGCGATGGACACCGCCCTCACCCAACTCGCCACCCTCATGCAGCCCGACGACCGCATCACCGTCATCGGTTTCTCCCGCACCCCCAGCCTGCTCGCCGATTCCCTCCCCGGAAACGATGCGGAAAAACTCCCCGACATCATCAACCAATCATCCAGCGAAGGCGGCACCAACCTCGAACAAGCCATCGACCTCGCGGAAAATCTCGCCCTCCGTCACAAAATCGATGGTGCCCAGAACCGCATCGTGCTCTTCACCGACGGAGCAGCCAACCTCGGGAACGCCGATCCGGAACGCCTTGCCGAACGCGTGAAAAACATCCGCCAGCAGGATCTCGCTTTCGATATCGCAGGCATCGGCACCAACGACATCAACGATGACCTCCTTTCCGAACTCGCCCGCCACGGCAACGGCCGTTACTATCTCGTCGGCGAAAACACCGCAGGAAACCTCGCCAAGCAGCTCGCCGGAGCCTTCCGACCCGCCGCCGAGAATGTCAAAATCCAAGTCAAGTTCAACCCGGAGCGCGTCGGCAACTACAAACTCATCGGCTTCGAGAAAGACCGCCTCAAGACCGAGGATTTCCGAAACGACTCGGTCGACGCCGCAGAGCTCGCCGCAGACGAATCCGGCACCGCCCTCTACCAGGTCGAACCTCTCGCCAACGGTTTAGGCGAAATCGGAGAACTCTTCGTCCGCTTCCGCGACACCGCCACCGGCGAAATGATCGAGCGCTCCTGGACCATCCCCTACGAGTCCCAGGCACCCGCAATCGACAAAGCCCAACCACAGATACAACTGGCAACCCTCTCCCTGCTCGCCGCCCAAAAACTCCAGCCCGGCCCCCTCGCCGACGCCATCAACTTCCGCGATCTCGCGCCTACTATAGCCGCAGTAAAACAAGCCTACGCCCGCAGCCCCGAAGCGCAGCAAATGATCACCCTCATCAACGCCCTCAAATAATTTACGATCACTTTACCCAAAGACCCAAGGAGGGGCTGCATCCTGCTGCCCACCGATAACAATTTTTACCGCCGAGTCAGTCCAATGAATTTTCAAAACATGCCGAAGCCCAAGCTCTGCGTCCCTCCGCGATCTCTGTGCCTCTGCGGTGAAACTCTTCCCCAAAACCCAAGTCTCCCACTGATCACCCGGCACTAGCCACTCAATAATATGAAAGCCCTTACCATCCTCCTCGCTCTCGCCACCTCCCTCTTCGCCCAGCAGGAGCGAATCATCCTCGTCCCGGATAAAACCGAAACACCCCCGCCGTTATTTTTCTCCGCAACCGCAAACGTCACAGCACAGGCCACATTGGAAAATATCACCTCCACCCAGGACATCACCTTCACCATCGTCCAGGGAAAACCTGAAACCCTCACACTCTCCCTTTCCGGAGATGGTGAAATCACCAACGTAACCGGTGACAAACTCCTCGACTGGTCCGTCCGCATCGCCAAGGACGGTTCCCGCTTCCTTGACATCCGCCCCGTCCTCCCTGCCGAAAACCAACCAGCCATTAAATCTCTCACGGTCCGCGCAAACACCCTCCTCCGTGGGGGCGATCTTCGGTCGCCCTCCTCTCTCCTCCTCCCCGGCCCCGGCCCATCCACCGGCTTCTCTCTCAACGTCTCGCTAAACCCCGCCCCAGGCACCGACCTCCGCATCACAAAAGCAGACGGCCTCGCCCCACTAGAATCAGGAACCACCCGAAAATTCGTCTCCACATCAGCCTCATCCCTCGCCTTCACCGTCAGCCCCGCAGGCACCGGTGCCCACGGCCTCGAACTACTCAATTCATCCCTTTCCGGGAAACTCTCCGATGACTCCCAAAGCATCACATTCACCCTCTCCGCAACCGCCCGTGCCACTAGCATCGGTGGATTGAAGCCGCCCAGCCGAATCGTTGATGATCCCTTCAGCGTAGACCCGGACGCATTTCCGCCCGGCACCGACAAACCCTACCTCCAGCTCCTTTCCGGCAACGCCGCGCTAACTTCCCCGCCTTCCGCAGCCACCCACCATATCGCTCTCAACGACTCCAAAGGCTACGACCTCATCGCAGATGCCGCAGGTGAGTTCCCCGTTTCCGTTGAGTTCGTCGTTCCCCTTGTCAGTAGAGGCGATTGGCTCGCACTCGACTTCAAACTCCCCGCCGGAGTCGTCGTCCCGCTAACCCTCAACGGCCTCCCGAAAGGTATTTCCTTCGAGCGAAATCTTCCCATCGTCCCCCGGAAAAACGGCAGCGCATGGCGCGGCTTCCTTCCCGCCGATGGCTCTGCCACACTCGCATTCCGCAAATCCAACTCCACCGCCGACGGCACACTTTTCTTCTCATCCACCGCCACCACCGACATCCGTATCGGCTCCGGCCTGATGCGACAGTTTACCGCCCTCGACCTCCAGATCCTCCAGGGAAAACTCCCATCGCTTTCCCTGGCACTCGATGGCCCCGGCGAAATCCTCGCGGTCAACGGCGAATCCATCCTCGCCTGGTCGGTCTCAGAAAAGGAAGGCAAGCGCTTCCTCGATCTCAAACTCTCCCGGCCCATTGAAAACTCAGAACGCATCATCATCGAGGCGCGTGCCGCACTCGGTGCCTTTCCTGTAAAAATGGAAGCCCTGCGAATCTCACCGGTCGGCACACTGCGCCACAGCGGCTACGTCCGCGTCGCAAACGACGGTGCGGTCCGCATCGAGGTCGCGGATGCGAGCGGCCTCATCCAGCTCGCTCCCGACCAATTTCCGGGTGGCAAGGACGACTCGCTACGCCAGGTCTTCGTCTATCGTTTCCCCTCCGCCGACCACTCCTTCCAGCTCCAGGCGGATCAGATTCTTCCCGAGATCGGAGTCACCGAAGTCACGGTCTATGAACTCGCCGAAACCGACCGCCGCATCATCACCCAGCTCGAGCTCGACATCCGCGAGGCTCCCGTCCGCGAGTGGGAATTCGACATCCCGGCGGACCACGCCGTCGCCTCGGCCACCGGTGCGGAGGTGGCCGATTACGCGCTCGCCTCCGAAGCTAAGGACGGTCTCCGCCGCCTCAAAATCATTTTCAAAACACCTGTCATGAACCGCCAACTCATCAGCATTCGCCTGGAGAAAAACGAAGCTGCCAAGGCCGGTGCATGGGAGCTCCAGCCACTCGCCTTCCCGGACGCGAAATCCCATCGCGGCTATATCGGCGCGGTCTCCACACCCGGCTACCGTCTCGTCGCCGGAGAGACAAGCGGCGTCGCCGAAGTACCCGTCACTTTCTTCCCGCGCAAGACCGCAGGCCTCCAACAAGCATTCCGCCTGCGCGAAACCGAATGGCAGGTCCCGCTCACCATCGAGGCTCTCGGTCAAAGCATCCAGGCCGATGTTTTCCACCTTTACTCACTGAAAGCCGGAGCCGCATACGGCAGTGTGTTGATCAACTACTTCGTCGTCGGCGCACCGGCCACCGAGTGGAGAATCTCCGTCCCCGCAGCAATCGGAAATATCGACGTCACCGGCCAGAACGTCGGCCGCGATTGGCGTCGTGAAGATGACACGGTCATCATCCCGCTATCCCGCCCCATCCTCGGCGCGGGCACCGTCCTACTGACCTTCGAGCAACCCATGAGCGCGCGCGGTGGCGATCTCTCACCCGGCGAAGTCCGCCCACTCGATGTCCAGGCGGAGCGCGGCTACATCCAAGTCGTCAGCCCGCTTCAGGTAAAATTCAACACCACCGCCGCCGAGGGTCCGCTACTTGCGATCGATCCCAGCGAACTGCCCGCCGAGTTCCGCCTGCTCAGCACCGCACCAACCCTCGCCGCATGGCAATACACCGCCCGAGATTTCAATATCACCACCAACATCGAATGGTATGAGCAGGGCGAAACCGTAGATCAGGTAGTCGATTTCCTAAAACTCTCCACCCAGATCTCCCGCGACGGACAATGGGTCACCGACGCCCGTTTCTTCGTGAAATCCAAGGGCCGCGCCGCCCTCCGCGCCATACTCCCGGAAGGCACCTCGCTGTGGGAAGCCCGCGTCAACGGCGAACCCGTAAACGCACGCAAGGACGGCAAGGAAACTCTCATCCCCCTCCCCGCCCAGGACGACCAGGCATCGGAGATCGTCCTCCGCTACGGTGCGAAATCCGAAAACCCTTCCCGCCCGGATCTCGTCGCGCCGACACTCGACGCTCCCATAGTCATCGGCGAGTGGACGGTCTCAGGCGATGAGAACCGCACCCTCGTCCCACTCGGCGGAACCGCCGACCTCACCTCCCCCGGTCTTGCAGAAACCGGCTGGCAATGGCTCGCCCGCCACGGCGGCGCGGTCGCTGTTCTCCTGCTCCTCGGAATCATCACACTCGCTTTCGCATCGAGCGAATCGGGTTCGAATATCCGGTTCGTCGCTTTGGTCTGCGGGGGCGTGTTCATCGTCCTTTCCGCCCTACTCGCTCTGAACGCCGCCAGCACATCCATCACTGGCTCCGACACCCTGGAATATGCTGCCCCAGTGGTCGCCGCAGGCCAGCACGTCACCATCGAAATTGGAAACTACGCCCCATGGCACGCACGCACCGGATGGACCGTGGCGCTGCTTTTCATCCTCGGCACAGGCCTCACCGTCGCCGGATTCGTCACCGGAAAGCTGTTCTGGAGACCCCTCGGCCTCGCCCTCGTCGGAGCATCCTTCCTCTCCATCCGCAACGGCGCGCCGATCTTCTTCGCCCTGCTCGCCGTGATCGCCGCCATCTGGTGCCTGCCTCGCATTGCCAGGGCCTTCCGCAGCATGCGCCGTCCCAAAGCACCCACAGTCACCGCAGCACTCCTTCTGTTCCTGGCTCTCGGCTCCCAGCTCCCCGCTGCCGAAACTCCTGCCGAGTCCATGATCCACGAATGGTCCATCAAGGAAAACCGCCTCCACGGCACCATAGACATCACCCTCCGGGCTGAAAAAGGCGACCGTTTCCTCCTCCTTCGCCCGCCCGCAACCCTCACCGGCTTCGAAGGCAACGGACTGAAAGTCACCAAGGAGGGGCTGCATCCTGCTGCCCAGCAACCCGGGCAACCATCCTACATCATCATCGCCGAAGCCACCGGCCAGTTCACCGCCAAAGCCACCTTCGAGATGCCGCTGGCCTCCCCCGCAAAAGGTTTCCCCGTCCCCACCGGCCCCGCCGCAATGCGTAAAATCACCCTCCGATGGGATCAGGAAGGCTGGGAATTCCAGTCACCGCAGGCCGCCCGCATCACCAAACCCGCAGACCTCGCCGTCACCGAAAGCGGAGCCGTCCTCATCCTCGGTCCCGCCGACCCGGTCATCATCACCGCCCGCCCCGCGCAGCGTGACATCTCCTCGGAGAAAACCGAATTCTTTGCCGAAGTCGCAAACCTCTTCCTCCCCGGTCCCGGCGTCGTCAACGCCCGCCACCGCCTCTCAATCCGCCCCACCCAAGGCCGCGTTTCCGAACTCATCCTCGATATCCCCGCAGGCTTCACCGTATCCGAAGTCACCGAGGGTCCCGCAGGCGCATGGCGTTTCGATCCCAAGAAACAGCAACTCCGAATCCCAATCGAGCCCGCCCAGGATCAGGCTTTCAACCTCACCGTCCGCACCCAGATGGGCACCGGAACATTACCCGTTGATCTCGCCCTCAAACCGGTGCGTGTCCAAGGCAGCTCCGGCGAAGTCGGCTTTCTTGCCCTCGCCTTCGGAAATGACGCCCAAGCGGAATCAGTGGAAACAACCGGCCTCTCCCGCGTCAACCCCGGCGACTTCGATCCCACACTTGTTCCCCGCGACAGCAAAAACAAACCACTCGCCCTGATCCAGCACGCCTTCCGCTACGGCAAGGACCCCGCCACCGCAAAACTGAAAGTCACCGCCGTCGCGCCGGAGCTCCGCTCGGAATCATGGACCCTCGTTTCCCTCGGCGAAGACCGCCTCATCGTCTCCGCGGATCTCTCGGTAAGCGTAACCCGCGCCGGCGTATTTCGCCTCGCAGCCGAAATCCCCGCCGGCCTCGAGATCGAAACCGCCACCGGCCAATCCCTCAGCCACTGGACCGAATCCACCTCTGATGGCAAACGCATCATCACCTTCCACCTCAACGGCAAAACACTCGGCACCCTCGACTTCAACCTCACCCTGATAGGCTCTACCGGAGAGCCGGCCTTTCAGGCGGCTTCCCCGTCATGGCAGGTCCCACGCATCAAGATCCTTGATGCCTCCCGCGAAACCGGCATCCTGACCATCGTCCCTGACCGCGGCCTCCAGGTGCGCGCCGTGGAGCGCAAAAACATCTCCCAGATCGATCCGCGCGAACTCACCGATACGACCAAAGATTCCGTCCGCGCCGCCGCCCGCCCCGGTGCGCTCGCCTACCGCCTCCTGCAATCCGATTGGTCGCTCGGCCTCGCCATCTCCCGCCTCGACCCATGGGTCACCGCCAGCGTCTTCCATGAAACCACCCTCCGCGAAGGCCAAACCCTGACCCGCGCCTCGATCAACTACCGTATCGAGAACGCCGCCCTTAAATCACTTCGCGTCCGCATCCCCGGCCTCACCGAAACCTCCGCCGCCACCGTGCGCGCCAGCGGCGATGCCGTCGCGGATCTCGTCCCTGTCGAGGGCGAGGACGGCCTCTACGAAATCCGTTTCCAGCGCGGCATCGCCGGAGAAACCAAAGTCGAGATTGAATACCAGCAGGCATCCGCAGGCGCAGGCACCGAAACCATCTCACCCATTGAACTCCCCGATGTACGCCAGCTCTCTTACTTCGCAGCAGTCCGCGCAGGCGGTCGCCTCGAACTCGACGCCCCGTCTCTCCCCCGCGGCTGGCAGCGCGCCGACTGGGCCACCGTGAGACCGAAGTTCGGCCAATCCGCCGGCAACACCCCGCCGCTGCTCCTGTTCCGTGTCGCCGATCCGGAATCGCCGCTATCCATCGTCCTGAAACGCCACGAACTCGCCGATCTCCGCAAGCTCCGCGTCTCCGAAGGCACGCTCACCACCCTGCTTTCCCCGAAAGGAGGAGCCCTAACCGCCGTCGAGATGAAGATGCAGGTCGTCGCCAAAGGCACGCTGCGCCTCAAACTCCCCGAGAAGGCAGAGCTCTTCAACGTCCTCGTCAACGACGAAGGAGCCACCCTCGTCCGCGACGGCGACGCGTGGCTGTTCTACGTCTTCCCCTCCCCGGAACCATCGCAGCCCGCCACCGTCCGCTTCGTATATTCAACCCCCACCCACAAGGGATACGCCCTCCAAGGCCCTGACCTCAACGCCCCGATGGAAAACCTCACCTGGCGCGTCCTCATCCCCGAGGCCTGGCAGCTCACCGGCCACAGCGGCGATTTCGATCTCCGCAACGAATCGAACTACGGCTCCTTCGGGGTTTCAGAATACGAATCCTCCGCCGCCACCAAGAAACAAAACGACTCGCAGAGCGCCGTCGCACTCCTCGACCGCGCCAACTCATGGCTTGCCGCAGGCGATCAGGAAAAGGCCAGCAAGGCGTTCTCCAACGCGGTCAACTCCGGCCAACTCGACGCCGCATCCGGCGAGGACGCCCGCGTCCAGCTCCGCGAACTCAAGACCCAGCAAGCGGTCCTCGGCCTCAACACCCGCCGCCAGCGCGTCCTCCTCGACAACGGCTACGCCCAGAAAGAGGAGAACAAACAGCTCAATCAAGCCGCCCAGGTCAACCCCATACTCCAAGGCAACTACAACTACGACCAAACCCAGTTCGACCGTTTCCTCGAAGGCAATTCCGCCGATGAAAATTCCGCCCTAAAGGAAATCGCCAACCGCATCGTCACCCAACAGCTAGCCGCCGAGCCAGCCCCGACCGCCCTCAACCTGACCATCCCGGAACGCGGAAAAGTCCTCACCTTCCACCGCTCCGTCCAAGTTGATAACGACGCTCCCATGCTCCTCAACCTCGACCTCAAGCCCACCCGTAACCGGGCACCATGGCTGGCCATCCCGCTCTGCCTCCTCCTCGGCGGCATGGCAGCTTCCCGCAGCCGCAGCACTACAACAGCGTGAGGCCATTATAGTAGATATTTTCCAGAGTAAGGGCACGAAGCTTTTGAGTGCGTGCGTTTATCGTATTTGAGTGGATTGGAGGGGCTGACGCTGGTTCTGCCACTCCAATGCCGCTGAGGCCTGGCAGACCAGCGTCAGCCCCTCCTCAGCCATTTCCTCCAAAGCTTGTGGTGGCTAGCCAGAATATTGAACGTCCTTTTATTTACGAAGGGACTCTTGGCAAAGGGCATAAACATAAAAAGCACAGATTCGCGTGTGCACATTTTTACAGGGCACACTGCTCTCACAAATTTATATGAATCGTTTCGAGTTCGGGGTTTCCAAATATACTTTTCGTCATATAGAGTCCGAGGCCATGCGAGTTAAAGCCATTTCACTCCTCGAGGAACTCACCGAAGCCCATTCCATATCCGGCCACGAAGACGAGGTTCGCGCGATCTTTGTCGATGAACTCGCGGATGTCGGCCCACTTGCCACGGACAAATCGGGATCGGTCATCTGCGCACATCGTAATGAAGGACCCAGGGTTCTCATTGCCGGGCACATGGACGAAATAGGATTCATGGTTCAAAACATCACCCTGGACGGCTTCATCCAGTTCGTGACGATTGGTGGTTGGTGGGCACAAGTGATGCTCGGGCAGCGGGTCACTATACTCACTCGTGGCGGAGAGAAAATCATGGGCGTGATCGGCAGCAAGCCGCCCCATTTCCTCCCCCCCGACCAGCGTGAGAACGCAGTGCCCGTTGAGGCGATGTTCATCGATGTCGGAGCCAGCTCGCGGCGGGAGGTCACTGATGAATTTGGAATTTCCCTTGGCGACCCGGTCGCTCCGTTTTCAAAATTCACGTCGATGGCAAAGGAGAATCTCTACATGGCGAAAGCTTTCGACAACCGGGTCGGCATGGCCTGTGTGATTCAGGCCGCACTCGCCTTGGCGGAAACGGACCACCCCAACGAGTTGGTTTTCGCCGGAAGCGTTCAGGAGGAAGTCGGTCTGCGCGGTGCCAAGACACTGGCTAATTTTGTCAAACCGGACGTCGCCATCGTTCTCGAAGGTCCACCTGCAGATGATACCCCTGGTTTCAATATTCTCGACAGCCAGGGAAAACTGGGCGGCGGCGTCCAGATCCGACTCTACGATCCGAGCGCGATCGGCAACCCACGCCTCGCCGAACTCGCGATCCAGGTCGCTGAAAAATCCAACATCCCCTATCAGGTCACCGTCCGCCGCAGCGGCGGCACGGATGCGGGTTCGTTTCATCTGGCGAACCAAGGGATCCCCTGTGTCGTGCTCGGCGTTCCCACCCGCTACATTCATTCACACAACGCAATCATCGACATCGACGACTACCTCGCGATGGTAAACCTCACTATTGCTCTAGCGGAGAAACTCGATGACGGCGCGGTCGACGCATTGACGCGCTTCATCTAATCAGGAGCCGTTTGGCTCCATTAAAACTATGATTCAACAATCCCGGATATCGATCCAGATCGCGACTCCCTCGGAAATCAAGTCCGGCGGAAATGGTATGGAAATCCGCTGGGGTGTCGCACAAAGTCGTTTCGGTAAATGTTTCCTTGCCCAAACACCCCGTGGCATCTCGCACCTTTCATTTTTCGATAATGATGAAATCGAATCTCTGGAAGTTGTGAACAGCGACTGGCCTCGGTCGGTCCTGAAACGGGACGACACACTGGCGGCTTCAACATCCCGACACATTTTTCACGAAGGCAACAGCGCCTCATCACCGCTCCATCTGCATCTCAAGGGCACCGAATTCCAACTCAAGGTCTGGAAAGCCCTGCTTGAGATTCCGGATGGCGAGCTATCGACCTACGGCCGCCTCTCGAAACGTATCGGTATGGACGGCTCGGCACGTGCGGTTGGAAACGCGGTCGGGAAGAACCGGATCTCATACATCATTCCCTGCCACCGAGTGATCCGGGAAGACGGAACCCTCGGCGGATACCGATGGGGCACACGGCGGAAACAAGACATGCTCGCTTGGGAACAAGCGAAACATCCTATTCAACCGTGACACTTTTCGCAAGGTTCCTCGGCTGATCAATCTCGCAGCCTCGGAGCTTCGCGACGTGATAGGAAAAGATCTGGAGAGCAACTACTGCAGGTATCGTAGCAACAAGCGGATGCGTCCGTGGGATTGCGATAACATCGTCCATTACCTCTTCCGCCGCGTGATCTCCTTCGGTGATGATCCCGAGAATCTTCGCTCCCCGCGCCCGGCATTCCTCGATATTTCCCAGAGTTTTGTCTTTCGCCGGACCTTCGCAAGCGATGGCTATCACCGGAGTCCCTTCCTGAAGCAGCGCGATAGGGCCGTGCTTCAGTTCCGCGGCATGGTAGCCCTCCGCATGGATGTACGATATTTCCTTCAGTTTCAGCGCACCTTCCAGCGCGACCGGATACATCGGCCCGCGACCAATAAAAAACGCGTGATCGTTGTTCACATAACCCTTTGCGATCTCCGCGATGTGTTCTTCCTTGGCGATCACCTTGGCAACCAGTTCAGGGATCGATGCGATCTCCTTGGCGAGAGCCAACCCGGCCTCTCGCGAGAAACGCCTTCCTCGTCCGAGTCTCAGCGCCATCAGCAAGAGCACACTGACCTGGCACGTGAATGCTTTTGTGGATGCCACTGAAATTTCAGGACCCGCGTGAATATACACTCCCCTTCCAGTCTGCCGGGCAATCGTCGAGCCGACCACGTTTACCAGACTCATCACGAATGCGCCCTTCTGTTGCGCTTCCCGGACAGCGGCAAGAGTGTCTGCCGTCTCGCCGGATTGCGAAATCGCGACCACAAAGTCACGGCTCCCGAGAATCGGATTCCGGTAACGGAACTCCGCCGCCTGCTGGGTTTCTGCGTGGACATCGGCGAAATCCTCAAACGCATACTCACCCACCATCGCGGCATGAAGCGAAGTTCCACAACCCACCATCACCACCCGTGAAAGCTCCGCAAGATCACGTTGCGACGTCCCCATTCCGGCGAGTACCGCGGAACCCAAATTCATATCGAGACGTCCCCGGATCGAGTTGGCAAGAGCTTCGGGTTGCTCGTGTATTTCCTTGAGCATGAAATGTTCAAATCCACCTTTCTCCGTCGCCCCGGCATCAAGACCCAGCTCCGCGATTTCGCGAGTCACGGGGACGTTGTTCAGGTCACGGATATCCACTCCGCTGACCGACATATCCGCGACGTCATTGTCATCGAGGTATATCACCCGCTGGGTGTGCGCTATAATTGCTGACGCATCGGACGCCAAGATCACTTCGCCATCGCCGATACCGATCACAATCGGACTCCCCCGCCGGGCGGCGATAATCCGCCCGGGTTCCCGCGAGGAAATGGCAGCGATCCCGAACGTCCCCTCAACCTGATGGAGCGCATCACAGACTGCCTGGAAAAGATCCTCCCTATAGCAGTCTCCGATGAGATGCGAGAGCACCTCGGTATCCGTTTCGGAAACGAACTTGTGGCCCTTTGCCTCCAACCGCGCCCGCAGCGAGCGATAGTTCTCAATGATTCCATTGTGAACCAAAGCAATGTTTCCAGTACCGTCAAGGTGGGGATGGGCGTTGACTTCAGTCGGCGGACCATGTGTCGCCCAGCGAGTGTGAGCAATCCCGGTGGAAGCGCCTTCGAAAAGTTCAGGACTCCAGTCGGAACGCGCCCTGGTGTTTAGATTCGCCACCTTCCCCGCCGCCTTCACGAACCGCATTTCGCCATGGTCGATCACCGCCATCCCAGCCGAATCATACCCACGGTATTCGAGCCGTTTCAGTCCCCCGAGTAGCACCGATGCCGCATTTGCTTTCCCCAAGTATCCTACAATTCCACACATAACTATTTTAAATTATTTTCAAGCGAACACATCCCGGTCAACGATCTCTCCTGGAAGTGTCGTCACATTCGGCCACAGTTTCCGCGCCGGGTAAATCATTGTTCCGATCCCCGTGTGGACACCGTCGCCTATAATAGCGCCGAGTTTCCTCCGGCCCGTATCAATAAGTGCGCCGTCCACCATCGACCGATGATTTCCGCCATCATGCCTGAGATTGGAAACTGTAGTTCCCGCCCCCAGGTTCACCCCTTCTCCGAGAATCGAATCGCCGATATACGAGAGGTGCCCGACATTGGTCCCGTCGAGAATCACGCAATTCTTGATCTCTACGCTCTGCCCGATGTGGCAGCGGTTTCCGATGCTGGTATTACCGCGGATGTAGCAGTTCGGCCCGATCTTGCAATCCTCCCCAATGACCACATTGCCCTCAATGAAAACACCGGGCAGGATACGGGAGCCTTTTCCCAGCTTTAAATGACCCTCGACCACTGCCGAGGAGTGGACCTCTCCTGCTATCTCGTCTTCGCCCATTCCACTGATGATCTTTCCGTTTATCTCCAGAATATCCCATGGAAACCGGCATTCCGAGATCATCGCGCGGAGTTCCGTATCTGCCTCATCTAGCCAAGATCCGAGCGCCACGTTTCCCACAGGAAAATCCATCAGGCTGCGGGTTAGCGTCAGTGGGCTGCAATCGGTTTCGTTCATCCCAGTTCCTCCGAAATCATCTGTTTGAATTTTCCTATCCACTCATCGACCACCGCCGCGTCCCTATGCTCCACCAGCACCCGGATCTTCGACTCCGTCCCGGAGTAGCGGATCAACTGGCGACCATCCCTCCCGAACGCTTCCTCGGCCTCCGAAATCATCGCCTTCAAGCCGGGCAACGTCTCGATCGGCACCTTTTCGCGCACCGGAAGATTCATCAAAACACTCGGATACTCATCCATCACGGATGCGAGTTCGGCGAGCGTTTTACCCTCCTCCCGCATCAGACGGCAGACCTGCAGCGCGCTCATGATTCCGTCTCCGGTTGTCGCGTAGTCAGAAAAAATGAGGTGTCCGGAATTCTCTCCACCGAAGCACAAGTCCTCCGACTTCATCATTTCCAATACCTGCCGATCACCTACCGCCGCCCGTAAAACCTTGATCCCACGATTCCGCAACGCCTCGTCGAGGCCGAGGTTACTCATCACGGTCGCCACCATCGCATCATGGCGGAGCCTATCCTTTGCTTTAAGCCCGAGAGCACCGATAGCCAGCACCCTGTCGCCGCTCAAGACCGCACCGTCGGCCGTGGTGAAAACCACCCGGTCCGCATCGCCATCGAGTGAGATACCAAGATCCGCTCCGTGCTCCATGACCAATCTCCCAGCCACGGCGGCATGCACTGCACCGCAGCATTCGTTGATATTTTTCCCGTCAGGCTCGATAGCCATGGCAATCACATCAGCACCCAACTCGCGGAAAATTCTCGGTGCGACCTCGAAAGCCGCGCCATTTCCGGCATCCAGCACCACTTTCAGTCCTCCCAGATCGAGACCCTTCACGCTACCCGTAGCCATGCGGACATACGACTCGATACCTTCCGGGAAATCTCTCACGACACCTTCCTCAATCACACCGCCATCTCCGCCCTCCTCCAGTAGAATCTTCTCTATTCTCCGTTCAAAAATATCGTCCAGCTTATACCCACTCGGCCCGAATACCTTCATCCCGTTGTCGGAAAACGGATTGTGCGAAGCCGTAATCATCACTGCCGCATCGGCCCCTAGTTCTCCGATAAACGAAGCCAGCGCCGGTGTTGGCACCACCCCTAGCTTGATGACTTCCGCTCCCCGCGCCATCAGACCCTTGACCAATCCGGTTTCCAAAGACAGACCCGACTCCCGCGTATCCCTCCCAATCAGAACCTTCGCCGCATTGCCTCTACCCAGCACTTCGACCACCGCCCGCCCAAGACCTTCAGCTATCTCCGCCGTAACCGGATACACCCCCGCCTCCCCCCGAATTCCATCCGTACCAAACAAACCGTTCATCATATTCCCTTCAAGTCGCAGAGATCCTGTTCAATAGCCCGAACCCAAACAAGACCGAATCCTCCGTCGCTTTCGCGTTCTTTATGACTTTCTTCTCTCGCCAAGCCGCTCCCCTAGCTTTAAAAACGCGCGCGAGCCATCATGAGTAACGATTCCCAGAACCCTCAAGATCAACCTACCGATAAGAGCAAACCTTCTTCACCGCCCCGCAAGGACGACACGGAAATTGACCTTTGGGATCTCGACGGCGACTCTCCGTTGGAGTCCAGCCCGGCCAGACCCGAGCAAGTGGACGTTCCATCCCGTCGGGATAGCAAGTCATCGGTGACATCCCAAGCACCAGTCGAACAGCAGACCGATTCTCCCATACCCATTGGAAAATCGCCGAGTGATTCCAAACCTAAGAGGGCAGCCTTGGCGGACGAAATAGCAAAGGCAGAGTCTGTCGAAAACAGTGACGCACCAATTGATACCTCCGAACCTTCAGGGACGGACGCAGAAGTAAATAATGAGGCTCCCACGAAGCCTGAGCCTGAGCCAGAACCAGAACCCAAACCCGAGCCCAAACCCGGCAACTTCCTGGCTTCGCTAACAAAGACCGAAAAAATCGGCATTTTTTCATTAGCCACCATATTTCTTCTGATCGCAACTTTTTCGGTTATTTATTCCTTAAATATTCTGAACATCAAATCGATGTACTCCGATGATCTCGAACTCCCAATCAATGGTAAAATGACCCTTGTTTCCTCCGTCGAAACCTACTGGCGCGAGCCAATCAATGAAGGCGAAGACGCTGATACCGTTCGCCGTGGAGTAAAATTGATACCTGCCATCAAAATGGATATCGAAAGCATTTCCAAGCAGTCCGGGGCGCTCCGAGTCCTTTTTCGTAATGAGGATTCTGTAGTTGTCGGCGACAACATCAGTCGCTCAATTCCTCAGAAGGGAACGCTTGAGATCACTGCGACAGATGGATTCAGCGACCTTGGAATGCACGCTGCCTATCGGACCGGAGACAGCCCGCTATGGACCGTCGAAGTATTTGAAGGCCCATCCGTTGGCGCCCCGATCGAGGAATTCGTCACCCTTTTCGAAACCGAAATATCGACCAAGTTGAATTGAAGTCAGGGTTATCCAGAATCGCCCATAGAAAAATCAAATCCGAATCATTTATGACACCCCTTGTTCCTGCAGAAGGTTGGCACGTCCTTCATCTCTTCTATCACATCGACTACTCCCAATGGGAACTCCTCAATGACGAGGAAAAGCGCCAAGCAAAAATCGGTTTCACCGAGCTCATACAAGAAATCCGCGCCACCCCGGACACCCAGCTTCTCACGTTTTCCATCGTTTCCCCGAAGGCGGACATGGGCTTCATGCTGCTCACACCGGACCTGCACGTGGCGAATGCATTCGAGAAACAGCTCTCCCTGTCACTGGGCCCTGAGATTCTGACTCCGGCATACTCATATTTCTCCCTCACCGAACCCTCCGAATACACCACCACCCGCGAGCAATACATCGCCGAAACACTCGTCGCCGAGGAGAAACTCACGCCCGATACCCCGGAATTTTTGGAAAAACTCGACGAGTTTGACAAGCGCATGGCTCACTACCGCTCATATCGCATCTACCCTCAACTCCCCGACTGGCCTATCATCTGTTTCTATCCCATGTCGAAGCGCCGCAGCGGAACCGACAACTGGTATTCCCTCGACTACGCTGCCCGCCGCGAACTCATGATGGGCCACGCCCGCGTCGGTCGCACCTATTCCGGGCGTATCCTCCAACTCATCACCGGCTCCACCGGCCTTGATGAGCACGAATGGGGCGTCACTCTTCTCTCCAAAACCTCCGAAGACATCAAAGCCATCGTCTACGAAATGCGCTTCGACGAAGTCTCCGCCCGCTACGCCGAGTTCGGCGACTTCTACATCTGCCTCCAACTCCCGCTCTCCGAGCTCTTCGAGCGCACCTGCCTCTGATTCGGTCAGCTATCTTGCTTGGAGTTCAAGATTCAAAGTCTCCTCCACAACCCCGCCACCCAGCAATCTACCCCCGTCATAAAACGCGCAGATCTGCCCGGCCACCACCGCCCGCTGCGGCTTCTCAAATTCGATCGTAATCTTCCCGTCGCCCTCGGACAAAACCTTCGCCACCTCCGCCTTTGCCCGATAGCGCGGCTGCGCCTCGACCCGCTTCAGCCCAGTGATATCCTCGTTGATCGAGGTCAGGCTCCCGATTCGGCATTCCTTCGCATACAGCCCCTCGCTATCCTCGCTGTCCCAGCCGATCACCAACTGGTTTTCCGCTGCCCGCTTTCCAACAACCACATAAGCCATACCGTCGCGCGGCGATGCCACACCGTGCCCCTTCCGCTGGCCTATCGTGTAGAAGTGCAGTCCCCGATGCTCGCCCATCACCTTACCGTTCAGATCCACGATCGAACCCGGCTTATCCTCCAGATAGTGCGCCAGAAAATCGCTCATCTTCACCTGCCCGAGAAAACAAATCCCCTGCGAATCCTTCTTCTCCGCCACCGGCAGATCGAAACGCCGCGCCACATCCCGCACCTCCGGTTTAAGCATCTCTCCAGTCGGAAAACGCGCGTGCGCCACCTGATGCGCGGTCATCAGTGAAAGGAAATAACTCTGATCCTTATTCGGATCTGCACCGCGAAGAATCGCCGCCTGACCATTTGAAAGCACCCGTCGCCGCGCGTAGTGCCCCGTCCCCACCGCCTCGAATCCCTGGCTCAACGCGTAATCCAAAAACACTCCGAACTTCATCTCCCGGTTGCACCAGACATCCGGATTCGGTGTCAGCCCCTCCTCGTATCCATGCACCAGATACTCCACGATCTTGTGTTTGTATTGGTCGATCAGATCGACCACACGAAACTCGATCCCCACCTTCTTCGCCACCGCATGCGCATCCTCGATATCCTGCTCCCATGGGCAATCTCCGGGAATCCCCTCCTCATTCATCCAGTTCTTCATGTAGCCACCAACCACATCATGCCCTTGCTCCACCAAAAGCGCCGCAGCAACCGCACTATCAACACCACCGGACAAACCAACCATAACTTTCGCCATGCCGGAATACTTCCCCCCGTCGCCGCGGTTTTCAATCGCCAAGCCAAAAATCTCAACCCTTCACCTCCAGCGCTTCCTCCAGTCTCCGAAAGCGACCGGGAAGAGCAAAACCTAAATCGAGACAAAAATCGAAAGGTGTTTGGAACTGCGATCTGTTTCAGCACTAGATTTTTTCAAAATAGGAGTTGCTAATTCAGCGGGTCAGATACACGTTCTTAGTGAAACCTAACAAAACAAGGTCAAAAACTAAGGATTATGCTTCCAGAGAGTTCACCGTTTTCACCAGACCAGCGCAAGTCGCTGGATTCTTTGCTTGCTGGATTTGACGCGTTACAGCGCGGCTGGCTCAGCGGATACCTTGCCGCCGGTTCGGCAGCAGCACCTGCGGCGGCAGCTCACCCGGCCGCAGGCAAGCTGACTATTCTCTACGGAACCGAGAGCGGAAACGCCGAAGAACTTGCCGATCGCTCGGTCAAAGACGCGAAGAAAAGAGGGTTCAAAGCTGTGATGAAAAACATGGCCGACGTTTCTCCCGCAGACCTGGCAAAAATGGAAAACCTGCTGGTGATCGTCTCCACCTGGGGCGATGGCGAGGCTCCGGAAACGGCGGTCGACTTCCACAAGGCTTTCATGTCCGAGAAGGTGAAGCTGGACGGGGTGAAATTTTCCGTCTGCGGGCTTGGTGATACCTCCTACGAGCAATTTTGCGAAATCGGGAAACAGTTCGACGCACGGCTCGAAAAACTCGGTGCCAGCCGCATAGCTCCAAGAGTGGATTGCGATGTCGATTTTGAGGACCTCTATATGGAATGGTTCGAGGCTTCGATGAAAGCGATCGCTCCCGCAGCACCGCAACCGGTTGCTGCCTTACATGTGAGTTCCGGTGCGGTGCCGACCGTCGAGTATGGAAAGAAAAATCCGTTTCTCTCCGAAGTCTATGACAACGTGATTCTCAATGGAGAAGGCTCCGTGAAGGAGACGATACATGTTGAGCTCTCACTAGCCGGAAGCGGACTACACTACGAACCGGGAGACGCGCTCGCTGTGCTTCCGACGAACTGCCCGTCGATGATCAAGGACGTGCTCAACGCAGCCAAGCTGGCCGGAACCGAGGAAGTCGAAGTGAAAGGTCTCGGCAAAAAGCTTTTGGCAGATGCGCTTAGAGAGGACTACGACATCACCGCGCTTTCCAAAGCGGTGTTGAAAAAACTGGCCGCTGCGACCGGCTCCGCAACTTTGGAAGAACTGTTCGCAGAAGATGCGAAAGAGAAACTGCGCGAATACATCGATGGTCGGGAGATCGTCGACGCGCTGGGCGATTTCGCGCCGAAAGGACTTTCCGCGGAAGCTCTCGCCGGAATTTTCCGCAAGCTGCCCATTCGACTTTATTCAATCGCGTCGAGCCAGCTCGCGCACCCCGATGAAGTCCATCTGACGGTCGCGGCCGTGAGATACGAAACCAATGGTAGATTACGGAAAGGGGTTTGCTCCACATTCCTTGCCGATGTGGCGAAGACGGGTGAAAGCGTCCCGGTTTTCGTGCAGCCGAATAAGAACTTCCGCCTCCCCGCAGACGGAAACACACCCATCATCATGGTCGGACCGGGAACCGGAATCGCTCCGTTCCGCTCGTTCGTCGAGCATCGCGCGGCTGTCGAGGCAAAGGGCAAAAACTGGCTCTTCTTCGGCGATCAGCGCTACACCTATGATTTTCTATATCAGCTCGAGTGGCAGGATTTCCTGAAAAACGGTCACCTCAGCAAACTGGATCTCGCGTTCTCGCGTGACCAACCGGAGAAGGTCTATGTCCAAGACAAGATGCTGGAGAAAGGCGGGGAACTCTACGCATGGCTTGAGGAAGGCGCGCATTTCTACGTTTGCGGAGACGCCGGCAGGATGGCTGCGGATGTGCACGAAGCACTCATTTCAATCGTCGAGAACTACGGCGCGAAAAACCGTGAGAAAGCGGAGGAATACATCGCTGACCTCAAGAAATCCAAGCGCTATCAGCGCGACGTGTACTAATCATAAAATCAATTCAACCGCAGATGAACTCAGATGGACACAGACAAGAATTTGATGAATTCATCTTCAGCAAATCCCTTCTTCCATCTGCGCCCATCTGAGTTCATCTGCGGTTAAAAAACCTCCATACCAATCACCATGTCCGAACAAAAATTAGCGGCGAACGAAGGAATTAAAACCCGCAGTAACTACCTCCGTGGAACCATCGAGGAAGGTCTTGCAGACCTTTCAACTGGATCAATGGCCGAGGACGATCAGCAGCTTCTGAAATTCCACGGCACTTACCAGCAGGACGACCGTGACCTGCGCCAGAATCGCCGCAAGCACAAGCTGGAGAAAGCGTATTCCTTCATGATCCGCATCCGCGTGCCGGGAGGCGTCGCGACGCCGCAGCAGTGGCTGGAAACAGACCGGATGGCGACCCAGTTCGCGAATAGCACGATCAAACTGACCACCCGCCAGGCATTCCAGTTCCACGGAATCATCAAGTCGAACCTCAAACGTACGATTGCCGAGATCAATCAGGCGGCGATGGATACGATTGCCGCTTGCGGTGATGTGAACCGCAATGTGATGTGCAATCCGAATCCATATCTCAGTGAGGTGCACGCGGAGGTCCTTGAAGTTTCCCAGAAAATCTCCGATCACCTCACGCCTGCGACCCGTGCCTACCACGAGATCTGGCTGGACGGTGAGAAGATCGAAACGAGCGAAGAAGAGGTTGAGCCTATCTACGGCAAAACCTACCTGCCGCGTAAGTTCAAGATCACAGTCGCGGTGCCGCCATCGAATGACGTGGACATCTATGCGAACTGCCTTTCATTCATCGCCATTGTCGAGGAAGGTGAACTCGTCGGTTTCAATGTCGCTGTGGGCGGCGGAATGGGCATGACCCACGGCGATGAGAAAACCTACCCGCGCCTCGCTGATGTCATCGGTTTTTGCACGGTGGCCCAGGTCAATGATGTCTCGGAAAAAGTCGTGATGGTGCAGCGTGATTTCGGCGACCGCACCGAGCGTAAACACGCGCGGCTTAAATACACGGTTGATGATCACGGTGCCGATTGGTTCCTTGCGAAGCTAAACGAATACCTCGGCTACGAACTTGGCCCGGTTCGCGATTTCACCTTCGAAGACAACGGCGACCGCTACGGCTGGGTCGAGGGCGTGAACGGCAAGTTCAACCTCAACCTCTTCATCCAAGGCGGGCGCGTTCTCGATACGCCGCAGTATCCGATGAGGACAGGTCTCCGTGAAATCGCCAAAATACATGACGGCGATTTCCGCCTGACCGCGAACCAAAACCTGATGATCGCGAATGTTTCCCCGGAAAAACGTCCGGAGATTGAAAAACTTCTGGAACAATACGGAATCAAAGACAGTCACCTTAAAAGCGGCCTTCGCTTGAACTCGATGGCGTGTGTCGCGCTGCCGACCTGCGGTTTATCTCTAGCCGAGGCCGAGCGCTATCTTCCTGATCTCCTGACCGAATTGGAGGAAGTGATCGAAGACGCGGGCCTGCGCCACGATGCGATCACGGTTCGCATGACCGGTTGCCCGAACGGCTGCGCGCGGCCTTACATTTCCGAGATCGGTTTCGTCGGACGCTCGCCCGGTTGCTACAATGTTTATCTGGGCGGTGGATTTGCCGGTCAGAGGCTTTCAAAACTCTACCGCGAGAATTTCCCTGGAAACCAGATCAAGGAACTGCTGACGCCCATCATAAGGAAATACGCGAAGGAACGGAAACAAGGAGAGCGCTTCGGCGATTTCTGCATCCGCGCCGGCTACGTCGCCGCCACCGAGCAAGGCCAGGATTTCCACAAGAACGTCCTCGCGGAGGCACACGCCTAGGAATTGCTATCCTAAATATGAGGAAAAGAGAAATTCAACCGCAGATGAACGCAGATAAGAATATGGTGAAAATCCTTTCTTTTATCTGCGTCCATCTGCGTCCATCTGCGGTTAAAAACTCTTCCAATTCACAGACTGTATTTTCAGATAGCCTCTAAGCCTTTCATCATGCAAGCCCTCAAGTTCCATGCAGAACCGGATTTCGATCCAGCCAACCTCTCCGCCGAGATCGCGCCGCTGCGCGCCGGGGAGCGGATCCGCATGCTGCACGGGCGACTCGGAGATCATCTCGTGGCCACCACCAGCTTCGGCCTGCAGTCTGCGGTGATGCTGCACCTCATCCACGAGAACGCTCCGGAAATCCCGGTCGTCTTCATCGACACCGGGTTCCTATTTCCGGAGACCTACCAATATGCCGAGGAGCTTTCCTCCATCCTGCCAAAGCTCGACCTCCGCGTTTATCAGCCATCGGTTTCTTCCGCCCGCATGCAGGCACTCTGGGGAAATCTCTGGGAAGGCTCCGCCATCGAACAGGAGCGCTACGCCACGCTCACCAAGATCGAGCCTATGAATCGCGCATTGCGGGAGATCGGCGCTGATGTCTGGCTCAGCGGCCTGCGTCGCTCGCAATCAGCGACACGCAACGACCGCCCATTGGTCGAGCAGCAGAAGAAGACCCTAAAAGCCTATCCGATCCTCGATTGGGCGGACGCCCAAGTGGATCTCTACCTACACCAGCACAACCTCCCGCGCCACCCACTCTCCGAGAAGGGGTATCTCACCATGGGTGACTGGCACAGCACCCGTCCTGCGGAAAACGGGTCAGGTGAGGGAAGCCGCTTTAACGGCGAAAAATTCGAGTGCGGTCTTCACCTCGATTCCGGCACTTCTGACTTTCAGATCTGAGCACTGCATTATACTAAGAAAACAACAAGCATTCAAAAACACAGAAACAATATGAATATAGCAGAAAACATGGTCGCCACGGTTGGCAACACCCCTCTTATCCGGCTCAACCACATCACCAAAGGTCTTGAAGCTGAGATCTGTGTGAAAGCCGAGTTTTTCAACCCTCTCTTCAGTGTGAAAGACCGTATCGGCAAATCCATGATCGAAGCTGGCGAGCGCGATGGACTTCTCAAGCCGGGCGGACTCATCATCGAGCCGACATCCGGCAATACAGGCATCGCTCTCGCCTTTGTAGCGCGCTCGAAAGGTTATCGCTGCATCCTCACCATGCCGGAAAGCATGTCTGTAGAGCGCCGCGTCCTGCTTCGTTTGCTTGGTGCGGAGATCGTTCTCACACCACGCGCCAAGGGCATGGGCGGAGCGATTGCCATGGCAATGAAGCTGATCGAAGAAAACGACAGTGCTTTCGGGCCGAGCCAGTTCGACAACCCGGCCAACCCACAGGTTCACCGTGAGACGACTGCTGAGGAAATCTGGCGCGACACCGATGGCAAGATCGACGCTTTCGTCGCCGGTGTCGGCACAGGCGGAACCATCACCGGAGTTTCCGAGGTTTTAAAATCCAGGTGCGACATGAAAACTTTCGCCGTGGAGCCTGAGAACAGTCCCGTGATTTCCGGAGGCCAACCCGGCCCCCACATGATCCAGGGGATCGGGGCCGGATTCATCCCCGGAAACCTCAATATCGATATCATCGACGAGACCATACTCGTCTCAAACGAAGACGCCTTTGCCACCGCCCAAGCGCTCGCGCAACAGGAAGGTCTGCCTGCCGGAATTTCCACCGGAGCAAACGTATGGGCGGCGATGCAGATTGCGAAACGTCCTGAATACAAAGGCAAACGCATCGTCACCATCGGCTGTTCCTCAAGCGAACGCTACCTCTCAACTCCACTTGCGGAAAAGCTTCGCGAGGAAGTGGCAGCGCTTCCCGTGCAAGAAGCTTAGCCAGCTATCGACAAGGAGCCGGTAAAGCGGTAACGTCGTCAGGAATTTATGAAATTTTTCCTCACCTTACTTTGGCTAGGTTCCGCCGCAGTGGCTTTGGCTGGGAGTAAATTCGCGGCTGTCCGGGTTACGGATATATATCGTGAACTCCCTTCCACAGCGGCCATGTTCGAGAATTTAAAACTCCAGCGTGCTGAAATCATAGAGAACAAGCGTGCGGAAAACCTGCGCGCCATTATCGTGGAACTCCAGTCGCTTCAGGCTCAACTGGAAGGCCTTAAAGACGAAATCAATACAGAGCAGGGCAAGAGCCTCGTAACGGATTATGAAATCAAGCGTCAGGAAGCTGAGACTCTTCGGCAAGAGTTTGAGGAATTTCGCGCAAAGGAAGAAGAGCGGCTCAACAAATTCATGGTCTCAGAGATGAGGGCGTCTCTGGACAGGATCACTGACGCTGCCACGCAGTTGGCCAAAGAGCGGAACCTCGATGGAGTTCTCGATACATCTGGAAATAGCAATACAGGTCTTCCATTTGTCCTTTACGCTAAGAACACGGAGGATCTCACGGAAGATGTCGTCGAACTTCTAACTGAGAAAGAAAATGAGAAAGTAGACGCTGAAACCGAACCTGCCGAACCTGCCGAACCTACCGAACCTACCGAACCTACCGAACCTACCGAACCTACCGAACCCGTAGAATTTCAAGAATAACCCTCCCCGACATCATGACATTTGAAGAAATTATTAAAAACCCTTTTATCTGGGGCCTACTCTTGGGGCTGCTCATTGCAGGCTTTATCCTGAAGAACGCCATAGGCTCCAAGATCCAACTCAAGCGTGAGATCAAAAAACTGGAAGCTACAATGCGCGAGCTTCAATCACATCTGAATACCCAGATGAAAATCACTGCGACTGGTAGCGATTCTCTATCGAAGGATGTCGACAAGCTAAAGGCGCAGAACGAAACCCTGAGAGTCAATCTCGCCACCCTGCAAAGCAAACCAGACAAACACGAACAGCGCCATTTCCGTATTCAGGATATAGCGGTCAGCACTATGCGCGAGCAAGCTCCCGGATTCGCCGGTGCCTGGGAAAAAGCCATGAGGCAAGCGGAGGCAGATATGGAATCTGCAGAAAGTGGCTTATCGAAGCTCGTCCGGAAAGTCGTTCCAGGTCTCAGTTATTCAGGGAATCGGAATACGTCGTCTGAAACATCGGTCATTGAAAATCAGTCCGACCCTTCGTGACAATACGTTTTCAATTCGTTTATTGAAAGACGAAAGCGGTTGCGATACGTAATATGCGGCGTTAACGAACCATCACAGGGCGGCCACCGCTCAGCGTCCGGCTTTGGCTGGATTCGGAGCGACGGCGGCCCGCACATTTTCAAACCCCGCACTGGGATTCGCGCCCCGCTGCGGGGTTTTTATTTCATCGAATTCCAAGAGACTTCGACCGAAGAAAGAAATTCGCATCTTCCGTGAACCCGGTTATCGTTTTCTCCAGAGGAAACCACCATGCTCAGCAAAAAAGAACTTCTGGATCTGCAATTCATCGACGCCCGCGCGCGCCTCATTGACCTCGCCGCGTTTCTCGACCGTCTCGACCGGCACGACGGCCAAGCCGATCTGCGACTTGAATATTTTAAGGAAGCTATTCCCATCCTACTTGAAGAGCGTCCCGACCGTGCCAAGGCAGTTCTTGAGGCGTTTTCCGACATGACGACCGAGCTATCCGAGACCGCTCCCTTTCAAGGTGCGACCGGAGCTCCGGTTGATTGAATGTCCCGCGTCGTTCTGCGGATTCCAGAAGTTGGTATCACGCACTTTCTTCCAGAAGCCTTCTCGGGTGTATCTTACCGAATACCAGTAATATAAGTTTTATTGAACTTTTAGCTTCCCATAGCGATGTGAATTTGTATTTTAAAAAAGTCCCGAGCACTATTCGCCTTTTTGAAAAAGATTGATTTTGGAATTAATTGCCAGCCAGCAATCCAACTTCGTTCTCTTTCGAACCGGCTGTGCTCACTTACATGTCCCAAACATGAACACTACAACCAGCCAAAATGAAAAACACACAACCAGGTGCCTCCGGCATCTCGGCGATAGCCGAAGCCGACCGTCTTGCTGACTTCGTCCTGTTTACACAGAGAAGTTGCATACTCAACCTATCAACAGAGCTCAACAAAGGAAACGTCTCGTTCCCGCAGTTCTTCCTCCTAACCTATCTTTCCAGCGAAGAGTATCTGACCATGTCGGACATCGCGAAAAAAATGGGCCATTCCACTGCGGCCGCTACTGGCCTCGTGGATAGGTTGGAAAGACTGTCCTATGTCGAGCGCGTTCATGCAGCCGAAGATCGTCGAAAGATCATGGTGCGCATCACCTCAAAAGGTGTCGAGCTTGTCTCCAAGATGCGCAAAGAGATCGCGACAGACCTCGTAGGCATCCTTGCAGGAATGGATCAAGAAGAGGCTGACACAGTCGAACACACGAATCGTGCGATCAAAGGTCGCGCGATCGCTTGAGGTTCTGTCTTCCCCTAATAATCCAGCTTGGCGAATTACCAACGCCTCAGTTACGGTTCAACCCGTGACTGAGGCGCTCTCGTTTTTGAATCCAATCTTTTCCCTGCCCGGCTTCAAAGCCGCTTGGATTCCCCGGCAACCAGATATCAATGTTCTGGGTGACCGCGAATTTGCCCTTCGCAACCTCGCCCCTCGTCACGACCAAATTATCCACGGCCAATTCCCCGAAATCTCCTCCCGCCACCACGCGGAGCAGGTCCATGGCAACCGAATCGCTGTCATTTCCGAGCTTTACGAAGAAAACATCATACCCCACCCCGACGCCGATGGACTCATCACCAATTTGCCGAACCAGCTACTCTCAATCTATGTCGCAGATTGTGCCGCCATCTACCTCGTCGACCCCGTCACGAAATCAATTGGGCTCCTGCATTCCGGTAAAAAAGGTACAGAACTGAATATTCTGGCGGAAGCAGTCGGAAAAATGGAATCGCTCTACGCAACAAAACCCTCGGATCTAATCTGCGTGGTTTCGCCATGTATCCGACCGCCCGACTACGATATTGATTTCCCAGCAACCATTGCTTCCCAAGCAGCCTCACAGGGAATCGTCAAATTTCACGATTCGTGCGAGAATACCGCCTCGGATCTGAAAACCCACTATTCCTACCGCGTGGAGAAAGGCCAAACCGGCCGCATGCTTGCCCTTCTCTCTATCCTCTGATTTCAGCATTTCAGTTTTCAGCGATTCAGCCTTTACCCCAAACATGCTTTCACCCGCAAAAATAAACCTATCCCTCCGCGTAGTCGGCAAGCGTCCCGATGGCTTCCATGATATCGATACACTCATGGTGAAATTACCGGGCTTGGCCGATGAGATCACAATTGTCCCTTCCTCCGAATTTTCATTCACCTGCTCAGATCCCGAGCTGCCAACCGACAGCCGTAATCTCATCGTAAAAGCAGTCGAATTCTTATCAAAAAAATCCGGCGAGGATCTCCACTTCGAAATTCATCTCGAAAAACACATCCCCCACGGAGCAGGCCTGGGCGGAGGATCGAGCAATGCCGCGACCACTCTTCTGGCACTTAACGGCCAATTGGAAAACCCCCTCCCAGCCACAGAACTCCACACTCTCGCCACCGAACTTGGGTCCGACATCCCTTTTTTCCTATATGACGGAGCGGCACAATGCACCGGAAGAGGCGAAATAATCGAAGCCGCTCCCGCACCTCCGGAGCTGCCGATAGTTCTCTTCAAACCTAGATTCTCAGTTCCCACCGCAGATGCCTACCAAAACTGCCTCAATGCCGAACCACTTCCCAGCATCACCTACGGCATCCAGAACTACGCCGGTCTTGGTTTTGTGAACGACCTCGAAAAATCGGTCTTCGCAAAACATCGCTATCTCGCAGAGCTGAAAGATTGGCTCCTGAACCGCCGCGATACCAAGGTAGTCATGATGTCGGGCTCAGGATCGACGGTATTCGCAATCCTCCGCCGCCAGGGAAATCCTCACACCCTCATCAGAACCGCCCACAAATATTTCGATTCCAACCTCTGGACCTGGCACGGCTCCATGTAACTGAGCGGCGCTCGGAAAATCCAAGGAACCCTACTTTAACGCCGACATGCGTGGCCGGAAATCCTGCGACCACGCTTGCGTCTTTCAGGGTACGCTTCATCTGGGTGAAAACAAAGATACCTCAACATCTGCCTGGTCGAAGGCCCCGGTGCAGATTATCGAGAGAGAATCAGCCGGGATTGTTCTTAATCGAACTTACCACGCCGGACACCGGTTTGATCGCCCTACTCACCTGGAAGTTGTTCCAGGTAGGAAGCGGTAATAGACCTCAAGCATGAATGTCGCCAGGCAAGTGCCCATGTGAACGTTAATAGGACCATGGTTTCCGTGATTGGATGCAGACCAAGAACCGTCCTCGTTCTGATTATTGAGCAGTTCATCGCGAAACTGAGCGTTATAATCCTCCCAAACCTTTCCACCCTCGTTAATGAGAGCTTGAGCGTTGTAATAGTGGTAATACAAATTATCATTCGGGCTGCCCCACTTGAAGTCCATATTGTCCTTAAGGTAGTCGATCCCTTTTCTCGCTTCTTTGGACTTGCCTTCACCCCACATTTGGAAGGAAAGCACGCCGCCGCCAGTCAGGCCGGGACTTCTGCTGGCGTTTCCTCGGTAGCCAATGGCACCATTTTTTCCTTGAGCTATCGTCAGCCAGTCAAGTGCCTTGCGGGAGGGTTTCTTGAACTTGCTATCTTTCCAAAGTCCTGTGTGCTTGCAGGCTTTTAGTGCCTGAATTTGCCAGTAACCGACCGAGTTATCACCGTCCTTTTTATCCTCAAATCGATATGACCACCCACCGCTACCGGATTGTCCATCCATGATAATATCTCCCGCTTTCTTGGTGACCGTATCGAGATCTGGAATATTGATGTTAAGCCTACTACAAAAAGTGTAGGCCTCGGCTAATGCGTAAGTTGCGATGCCGTGCTCATAGACCCATCTGATTGATCCAACATGGACAGTCAGCTTTCCATCGTTTTTTAAGCCGTTATTGATCAAATAGGTGATCCCATTGAGAACCGTTTCCCCGTATTCTGGCGAGAGCGGCGTTTCACAGTGTCCAAGATATGCGAGGACGGCAAAACCTGTCATTGCCACTTGGTCTCCCTTCGTCCAACTACCATCAGGATTTTGGGTCTTCTTGAGCCAATCCAGCGCTTTAACCACAGCAACTTCACACTCTGGCGTTCCACCGGTTTCCGCAAGCCTGGCCAGACGGTCCGCTTTCGAACATCGTTTTTGCATATCTGTGGGGACCGCTCCGAAGCCGCCTCCAGAGCCAGCATCCCCTTCCTCTCCCCAGCCTCCGCCGAAATCCTGTCCGTCACCGAAATCAGCACTTGGCGTGGTCACATCGATATCAGGAACAGGAATAGCGGTCGGGGAGGAAGAATTTGATGTGATGACCTTCGCCATCGAATGGGCAGGAGCCGATGGTTTTTTCTGAATCTGGTTCTTGACCTTCTTCTCCTGAACGTCCGTTTCCTCATTCAAAGATGCGGAGTAAGTAACGATCGTCGGGGAGTCCTTGATAATGTTAGGCAAGAGGAAGATTCCCAGAACGAGGAAAATCAAGACGATCACCAGCGCCGCTATTACAATCGAAAAAATCGTTGAATTGCGTTTCTGGGCATGCAACCGCGCTTGCGCTTCTTCACTAAGATGTGCGTGGATACTCATAAGTTTTCTGTGGTGAAAATACTGGGGTTAAAATAACCTCCATGTCCTCGCTGACGAGCGAAAAGTCGGCATTCTGAATATCTAACGCCTGAACAATTGAAATTCTTAGAAAAAACTCTCCATATCGAAAAAAAATCATCCAACAATTATCTTCCAGCAGGTCAATGACATGAGTAAATCCCTTGACTCCACTATAATATGGTAACCACGATGATCCAGATGCTCGGCCATTCTAAGATCTGGAGGTTTTCCAGCATGGAATCCTTTCGTTCCAGCGGAATCGATTTCAAACCAATCACTCTGACCGACGTAATTGCTTCAAAATGTCGAACCGATCGCAAAATGCCAGGTTCCGCTCGGTTCACCGGGTCCCTGTGTAAGGTTTTGGCCGTATTCGAGAGTCACCGGACCGATCGGTAGATCCAACCGAATCCCCAGACCAGCGGCGACCTCAACGCCCCCCTGCCGAATACCCGTATAGTCGCCGTTTACAGCTCCCACGTCTACGAATGCAAGCGCTTGAACCACACCCGTGATGTTTCTAGTGAGTTCCGTATTTACCGCCCAACTGAAATCGCCGCCGTAGGGATTACCCTCGAAAGAAGGTCCCAAATCCCTTTCGGGAAAACTGCGAACGCTGTGGGCACCACCGTTAAATAAACGCAGGTCGATTGGTAGGTCACTCAGTTCTCCGGTGGGATAAATCCAGTTGGCAAAACCACCAACCCCGAGCTGCCAGACATCGGACAACGGGAAATAAATCCCTCCATTGATCCCTGTCCCCAGATACGGACGTGAGTCTCCGCTAGCCGCGACGCCAATTTCCAAAGGCACGTTGATGCGCCAGCCGGACTTGGGGAGTATTGCGCTGTCTCTGTAATCCCATGTTTGCGTGAATTTCATGTTCAGCAGCCCATAATCAGTATCCCCGAGGAATCTTGATGGCAACCCGTCCCCATCCACCGTCACCGCAGCAATCCCGAGCACAAGCTTCATGGAGTAATGATCACTCAGATTCATTGCCCAACCAGTCTCGTAGCCCGCACTGTAGGATGTGTAGCCATCAAAACCCCTGATCAGTGAGTAGAGTCGGTGCGTCCTTAGTATCTCCGTACCTCTCCACCATGGATCGGTAAGCGATACCTCGCCCAACATGCCGCGCCCGCTGACCTCCAAGCCAGCGGAAAATGCACGGAGCTTGCCGCGCGCATTGCGATCCGTGTATTTCACGCGGAACAACGGCCCGTAGAATGATTCGAATCCTGCGGCAAGGGTGATCTCTTTTGCCTTGGTTTCCTGGAAATGCAAAGTCGCGTCGATCCGTTTCCTAGCCACCTCGTAGGTCTCGAGTCGCACTGATTCGAAAGCTCCCGTTTGCAAGAGATCCTTCACTTTTTTATTCATCGCGGCCTCGTCATACCACTCCCCCTCAAGCGGTCCCATAATCTGGTCGATACGCTTGCTGTGTGTCCGGACCAACCCATCCGAATGCACCTCGAGAAGTCTCACCCGAACCCCGAGCTTGATCACAAAATCGGGGTAGTAGGTTTCGTAAGTCAGGCGCCTTGTCATTGTGACATCGGCATCCGGATAACCGCGGCTCGTGAATGCCACGGCCATTGCCGCCCGCAAACCGTTGATATTTTCCGTAGTCGCCCACTTGCCGATGAATGGCTCCCAGGTCGTCGCCGAGCGTTTCACTCCGCGCCCATCCGGGCTATCAACGGTCGGTTGCCCGATCTTGAAACGCGGCCCGCGATCCACCCGCACCACCATATCCACCACTCCGGTTTCCTTGTCGATGTTCTGCTTCACCAATGTGACCTCCACGCTCCAGTAGCCCTCGGACTTCAACTGCCTGGAAACGAAGTCCAGACCCTTCGGCACGTCATCCGCCCGGAAAGGAGCCGAGCCAGCCCCGAACCCGGTATCCGACCCGAAGGGCGTGGTGAAAATCTTCTTCAGTTTCTTGGTGTCGCCATCACTGAGGATTTCCACCGTGCCGAGCGAGAGCCTCAGCCCCTCGTTCACGATTAGCGCGATCTTGCGCTCTCCCTCGATTTTCGCAGACACTTCCACATCGAAAAAACCGTCGTTTCGGAGAATATTTTGCACCAGGAAGGCCGCGTCGTTCGCGCGCCAACTATTCGCTGGCTTGTTCCTGACGTAATACAGGCGCCCACCGATCAGCGTAAGCACCTCACTCTCGCTCTTGCTATGCATCCCACGGATATCAATTTCCGTCTCCTCAGCGGCAACGGACCCGCCCGCCAGCATACAGAGAGAGAGAAACGCAGGGATATTTTTCGTCAACCGGATCATCTGAATCCCAATCGGTATATGGCCATGACCCGCTGTTCCCCGGTTTCACCGATGCCCGCCGAAATGAACCACTTGTCACTCAGTTCCAGTCTGGCGGAATTATAAGTATCCGAATCATATGGATCCCCCTCGGAAATGCTGAAATCCACATTGTCCAGTAGTCCAAGCACCGGCCTGAGCTGTTTGCCGAACAAGAACCGACCACGCCGGATCTCCTCGATCAGCAACTGCATCGCACGTGAGGATGCCGCCTGGGAATCTTCGAGACCAGACGAAGTGGTTCCGGTGGCCAGCAGGGTCATAATCTCGTTTTCCGGGAGCGGCGGCTGGGATGTCAGCGCCAGTTGGGGGTCGGACATACGCCCGTATGCGTAAACGTCCACACGGTAGGGGCGCGGCTCAGCGGTGCCGCGTAACTCGACCTCCGGATCAAGACCTGTCGCCGCGGTGAAGGTCAGAGTGCCCTGCCTGACATTGAGTGTCGTGAAAGGC